>Ga0307966_1001564_pt1 | contig 17904 bp, 13 predicted proteins | sample OrgLakmetagen646_FD_203141 | JGI IMG/M metagenome (GOLD analysis project Ga0307966, IMG submission 203141) | Saline water microbial communities from Organic Lake, Antarctica - #646 | ecosystem: Environmental > Aquatic > Non-marine Saline and Alkaline > Saline | place: Antarctica: Organic Lake... | reverse complement strand
CCGCTGGCACGTTAACGATAAAATTATCTATTCCATTAGAAACTGCAATATTTCCATTACTTGGCCACATCGTTTCTCCATTTACCAATGTTAGATTTTCTAATTTTATGAATTGACTCTCGGTTGATTCATCTAAAAGTACAGTGATAGTTGGCATTTGCAGCGCAGCCCCTTGTTGTAAAACTGTAATACTTGCAGGATTAATACGCAACATTCCGTTGAATTGCTCAATTTCACCATCTACTCTTATTTCATCACCTTCTGTTGGAATGTAACCGCTTACATCAACTAAGCTAAACAAGTTTATACCGTCGTTATTGGAATCTATCATTGTTAAATCATACCCTGAACTGTTGTAATTCTGGCAATGGACAACGCCTGTTAATGACACATTATCACCTATTGAAATTCCTGTTCCATCAGGGTTGACTCCTGAAACTGCTCCGATGGTTGAATTGGTGTAGGTTGGGCCAGTGGTTGTTGGTGTAACTCCACAAGGATAAATTTGATATCCATCATCAAAAGGGCTAGATACATCATATTGTTTTCCTAATCCAGTTAAATGAAAATTATTCATTGGTGTTGGTGTTCCTGCCAATGCAGAAACCGCTGGAACGTTAACTGTAAAATCATCTGTTCCATTGGTTACTTCAATGTTTCCATTAGTTGGCCATACCGTCTCTCCGTTTACTAAAGATAGATTTTCCAAATTCACATACTGACTCTCTGTTAATTCATCCAAAACTGTAATTACGGTTGGACTTTGGAGCGCTGCATTTGATTGGTTTATTAAAATGTTATCAGGAATAATTTGTAACAAACCATTAATTTGTGTGATTTTTCCTTCTACTTCAATTTCATCACCTTCTGTGGGAACATATCCATTAATACTTGTTGGACTGTTTAAGGTGATTCCGTCATTATTAGCATCAATAATTACGAAATCATATCCTGAACTGCTGTAATTTTGGCAATGCACAACGCCAATTAATCTTACACTATCTCCAACTGCTGTTCCAACTCCGTTGGCATTAGTAGAAGTTACAGTTGAAATGGCGGAATTAATATAGGTTGGACCACCGCCAATTGCCTGCGTTACACAAATACCTAGGGTTTGAGTAGGAGTATTGTAATATGCAGTACCATAACTAGAACCATTACCAAATTCTCCATAATAATTGCGCCCCCAATACCAAACTGTCCCATCTGTTTTTGTAGCTACTGTTGTGGCATATTTACCCGCTTCAACCGTCGCCCAATTAGTTTCTGTTCCAATTTGTGTCGGTGCTAATCGATCTGTCGAGGTCCCATCTCCCAATTGACCATTTGTATTAAAACCCCATGCCCACAGAGTACCATCTTCTTTGATTCCAAAGGAAGTATTTGTACCTGCGGAAAAACTGATCCATTTATCTGTTGAAATTTGTTGCGGAGTATTGGTGACAGGAGGTGTTCCACCGACTCCTAAGCCTGCCCCACCACCCCATGACCACAAAGTACTATCAACTTTTTTGGCTAAAATGTGCTGGGCTCCAACACTCATAGTAAGCCAGTCAGTGTCTGTACCTACCTGAGTGGGGATGGCAACAGATGCCGTACCAGAGCCTAAAACTATAATAGAGGAACTATTCTTTCCCCACCCCCATATCGTGCCATCGGCTTTTATTGCAAAGGATATTCTATTAGTCCCTGTTGCAATCTCTACCCAATCAGTATCTGTTCCTACTTGAAGAGGAAACAATTGTTCAGGTGAAGCTGGTGAGTTTCCCAATTGATAATTATCATTTTGACCCCATGCCCAAATAGTTCCATCTGCTTTTAAGGCTATTGTAAAACCAAAAGTAGGAGCTACCTTAACCCAGTTATTTGCTGTTGTAATTTGTTGAAAAAGGGTGTAATTTAGGTTGGACGAATTAACCCCTAAGGATCCATATTGATTACTTCCACATCCCCAAAGTGTGCCATTGTTCTTGATCGCAAAAGTATTATTAGTTCCATTACTTATATTGTTCCAATTAGTTTCTGTTCCCAATTGAACAGGTAAAGGCTCTGTTAGGTTAGTAGTTAATAAATTACCATAAGAGGCTGCTCCCCATCCCCACAAAGTGCCATCAGGTTTTTTACCAACTGTATGAGCACCACCAAAGTTCAATGTTTCAAAACATTGTGCTGAAATGATTAGCGAGGAAAATAAAAATAGTTTTAAGAATAGTATTTTTTTCATGACTGTTTACATTTTAAAAAACGAGGCAGGCTTGGCCTACCTCGTTATGTTTTTTTTTTATAGAACAAATTATTCAATAATTAATTTTTGCTGCCAAACTCTGCCATTATTTTGTCTGACAACTACAATATAAGCTCCAGGCTGGAACTTACTTGTATTTAATGAGATTTCTCCTTGCTCCGAAGTTAAGTTATTTTTGCTTATGCTTCTTCCAGAGATCTCAAAAATTTCTAATTCTGCGTTGGAAGTATACAAATCATATTGAACAGTAATTATTTCCTGAGCTGGGTTGGGATAAATGTTAAAGAGTTCTCTCAACTCATTCTCTTCCAAACTTAAAACATCAACAAACACACACACCGAAGTATCAACACAATTACCATCCGTAATGATCACCGCATAATCTCCTGCTGCAATTGGTGTGAATGATTCTCCTGTTTCTCCAGCGATTGACATGCTATCTAAACAATTAATCCATTGATAAGTTAGACCTATAGCTGTAACCGTAATTGTTCCTGTGTCTAAAGTTGTTGAAACATCAATATTACACAATGGCTCAACGCCACAAGGGATGATTTGATAATCTGAAACGAAAGGATTTGAACTGTCATTTTGTTTTCCAATTCCTGTGAGGTTAAAGAAATTAATTGGTGTTGGAGTTCCAGCTAATGCAGAAACCGCTGGCACGTTAACGATAAAATTATCTATTCCATTAGAAACTGCAATATTTCCATTACTTGGCCACATCGTTTCTCCATTTACCAATGTTAGATTTTCTAATTTTATGAATTGACTCTCTGTTGTTTCATCCAAAAGCGTTGTTGCAGTTGGCGTTTGCAGCGCAGCCCCTTGTTGTAAAACTGTAATACTTGCAGGATTAATACGCAACATTCCGTTGAATTGCTCAATTTCACCATCTACCTTTATTTTATCTCCTTCTGTTGGAGAATAAGCACTTACGTCAACCAAACTAAACAGATTAATCCCATCATTATTGGAATCTATCATCGTTAAATCATATCCTGAACTGCTGTAATTTTGACAATGCACAACGCCTGTTAAACTAACATTATCACCAACTGAAACACCAGTTCCGTCAGGGTTGACTCCTGAAATAGCTCCAATAGTTGAATTGGTATAGATTGGACCTGTACTCACTGGTGTAACTCCACAAGGATAAATTTGATATCCATCATCATAAGGGTTTGAAGGGTCGTTTTGCTTACCCAGTCCAGTTAAATGAAAATTAGTTACTGGTGTTGGAGTTCCTGCTAAAGCAGAAACCGCTGGCACATTAACTGTAAAATTATCTGTTCCATTGGTTACTTCAATATTTCCATTAGTTGGCCATACCGTTTCTCCGTTTACCAAAGAAAGATTTTCCAATTTGATGGACTGACTCTCTGTTGTTTCATCTAAAACTGTAATAATCATTGGAGTTTGGAGAGGTGCATTTGATTGGTTTATTAAAATGTTATCAGGAATAATTTGTAACAAACCATTAATTTGTGTGATTTTTCCTTCTACTTCAATTTCATCACCTTCTGTGGGAACATAACCATTGATGCTTATTGGACTTTTCAAGGTGATTCCGTCATTATTGGAATCGATGATTACGAAGTCATATCCTGAACTGCTGTAATTTTGGCAATGCACAACACCAATTAATCTTACACTATCTCCAACTGCTGTTCCAACTCCGTTGGCATTAGTAGAAGTTACAGTTGAAATGGCGGAATTAATATAGGTTGGACCACCGCCAACTGCCTGCGTTACACAAATACCTACGGTTTGCGTAGGTGTCATTATATATGTTGTTCCATAACTATTACCATTTCCATACTCTCCATAATAATTCGTTCCGCCCCAATACCAGACTGTTCCGTCTGTTTTGGTTGCCATGGTTACATCAAACTTACCAGTTTTTATGGTGCTCCAATTGTTATCTATGCCTATTTGGACAGGTATCAATCGGTCAATTGTTGTACCATCACCTAACCGCCCATTTCCATTATACCCCCAAGCCCATAAAGTTCCATCGTCCTTGATTCCATACGAATTGCCAGCACCCGCCGAAAAACTAACCCATTTATCTGTTGAAATTTGTTGCGGAGTATTGGTGACAGGAGGTGTTCCACCAATTCCTAAACCAGTACCTCCACCCCATGACCAGAGGGTGCTATCTATCTTTAGAGCCAAAATATGTCCGCCTCCTACACTCATAGTGCGCCAGTCAGTGTCCGTTCCCACTTGAGTTGGGTTGGCTACATTGGTAGTTCCAGAACCTAAAACTATGATGGAAGAACTATTTTTTCCCCACCCCCAAATTGTTCCATCATTTTTTATGGCAAAGGCTGTTCGACTTGTTCCAGCCGAAATTTCTGCCCAATCGGTGTCATTTCCCACCTGCAGGGGTGATAACTGCTCAGGAGAAGCCGGGGAGTTACCCAATTGATAATTATCATTCTGGCCCCATGCCCATATAGTACCATTCGACTTTAGTGCTAGGGTAAAGTTGTCTGATATAGAAACTTTCATCCAATCGTTGGATGTGGTTATTTGTTGGAAAGTGGTGAAGGATTGCAAAGGTGAGTTAACACCTAAGGTACCATATTGATTCCCTCCAACACCCCAAAGTGTGCCATTACTTTTTATGACAAAGGTATTATCAATACCATTTTCTATAATATCCCAATCTGTAGCTACTCCAACTTGAATTGGAAGAGTTTCAACAGAATTACTTGTCATTAATTGACCGCTATGCGCTGGCCCCCAACCCCACAAAGTACCGTCTGGTTTTATTCCTAAAGTATGGCCACCTGAAAAGGTTAAGGCTTCATAACATTGGGCTGAAACGATTAAAGAGGAAAGTAAAAATATATTTATGAGTAGTATTTTTTTCATGACTGTTTTTATTTTAAAAAACGAGGTAGGTTTGTCCTACCCCGTAATTGCTGTTTTTATTATACAAGTACAAATTTATTCTATAATTAATTTTTGCTGCCAAGTATTGCCTTTGGTTTGTCTGACAACTACAATGTAAACTCCAGGGTGGAACTTGCTTGTATTTAATGAGATTTCTCCTTGCTCCGAGGTTAAGTTTTTTTTGCTTATGCTTCTTCCAGAGATCTCAAAAATTTCTAATTCTGCATTCGAAGTATACAAATCATATTGAACAGTAATTATTTCCTGAGCTGGGTTGGGATAAACCATAACCATTTCTTCCTTATTTTGCACTGTGTCACCTCCAATTTGCACTATTCTACTCCGATTTGCATTGTCATCTGCACTGCATGATGGTAGGTCAACTTGAAATTCGAAAATACATTCTACATAAACTCCATCTACTAGAACGGAGCCCTGTATAGTAAAAACTGTAATTCCACCTGAAAAATTATTTTGTGGAATAACCGTAAATTGTAAATAATTTCCACCAGGGTTCAAAGTGAAGGAAGATGGTAAAATCGCTACATTATTGAAATTATCTGAAATTGTTACTTGAAAAGGAGTTGATGCTAAACTAATAACGTTTAAATCAACCGTAAAAGAACAGTAGGGAGTAGTGTTTTGAACTATTTGTGTTATCTCTGCTTGTTCTATTTCACATTCATCACAATTCAAAATTGAATAGTCTAAGTAATCTGATTCCATTTCACAATATCCAGTATTTAATGAATATGAATATAATGCGCCTCCGTTAAGATAATAAGGCGCTGTAAATGAACTTTGTCCCGATTGAATAGGATTGCTTGACTCGTTCCAACTCCACGTTGTGAGTGGTAAGGTTGGTCCAACTAAATAGTTGGGCAAATCGTCGCCACTTGGATAACAATCGGAATAACATCCATCAGGAAAAATCCACAGATAGTTTTCTGGATTTCTAGGAATATCTATTTCCTTCGTTAATTTACAACCTCCTAGTGTAGTCATTGCACGATATGGACCTCCATCAGATAAAGTGATAATTTGTGAAGATTCACCATTGCTCCAGTTGTAGGTGATGTTTGGGTTTGTAGGAGATGGAATTGCGTCAAGAACTAAATTGTAAGGGTTACAGCTATAGGTTTCAATATCAAAATCCCCCTGTCCCGAAATCGCAGGAGGAAAAACGGGCAATAAATTTAAGAGTAGCATTCTTATCATCAGCTTTGGTTTTATAACGTTAGCAGATATTCCTTAGTTTAGAAGAACGTCGGTCGAGCGGTTTTGGTTGCCTTAACGTATTATAAAATTAAATTGTATCGTTTTTTTTAGTTTCTTTTTATATCGACTTAAGTTGGTGTTTCTCGGGTTATAAGGTTAGTGCTTCAATTTTCTCTTTAGACAAAGCAAAATTTTCAAGCATAGCGATAGTTACGGTTTAAAATTTTAACGAAATATAAAGGAAAAAGAGGAGTGAAATAAGCGATGGAATCTATGAATTAAAGCACTAGGATCTTCAATTTAATTGACTAAGCTCTTCGTCTCCAAAAAGATCCTTCAATAGCAAAATCATAAATTTTAACGATTTTCAGGATGACATTCTTATGGGGTTTTGGGGTCAAAAAATGGTTAAATATTCCAACACACATAAAAATTCATGTAAATAGTGTCCGCAAGAAAACTAAAGATTTTTAAGTCTTTGATAAGAAAACTTCAAAGACAAGGCTTGTGAAGTTTTTTAATTATCAAGAGTCCCGACTGTCAACATCGGGATGACTGCAATTTAAAACAAGCATAACGCAGTATTTGGAGTTTTCTTGCAAAGACTAAATAAAAGCAACTACTTAATCAATGCGTTCACATAATCATCTATTCGAAAATGTATATCATGAAAACATTTCAAAATTATTCTCAATAAACCTTTCAATCAATCTTGGCAATGGCAAATCATCAATTAAATTCAAATCTGTTACTATTATGGTCTCACTTTTCACCATATCATCAACCTCCCAAAAGGTTGCATTAATATGCTGGTGGGTTAAAATATGTCGTTCGTCAAAAATTCTTTTAATTAAATTGACGCCATATTTATCCTTAACAAAAGAACTCACTTCTTTTTTTAGTTTTTTACCTTCCAATTCAAGCATAGGGAATTCATACATACTTTGCCAAATGCCTTTTCCTTCTCTTTTTATTAATTGAATTTCTTGAGAAGGATAAATCAGGTAATGAAAATGCCTTGTGGTCACTTTTACTTTTTTGGACTTCACAGGTAACTGTAAAGGATCACCTTCATTAAATGCCATGCAAGTATCTGCCAATGGACAGTTTTCACAATCAGGATTCTTTGGTTTACAAACCATTGCACCTATTTCCATAATAGCTTGATTGAATTCAGCAGGATTTTCTCTGTTCAGTACTTCTTCCGCATAAGTTTTAAAAACCTTAGCCCCTTGCCCCGTATCTATAGGTGTATCATCATTAAAATAACGAGAAAGCACACGAAAGGCATTTCCATCCAGAACGGCATACGGTAAATCATAAGCAAAAGAAGCAATTGCAGAAGCGGTATAATCTCCAACACCTTTCAAACTTTTTATGTTTTTATAATTATTTGGGAAAACACCATCAAAATCATTTACGACTTGTTGAGCTGCGGAATGCAAGTTTCTCGCACGACTATAATAACCCAATCCTTGCCATAATCTCAGAACCTCTTGTTCATCAGCAGCAGCTAAACTAAAAACATCAGGATAATTTTCTACAAACTTATTATAATACGATTTTCCTTGTTCAACTCTCGTTTGTTGCATAATAACTTCCGATAGCCAAATTTTATAGGGGTTTTTGGTATCTCTCCATGGAAGATTCCTGTGTTTTTGTCGATACCAGACCTGTATTGATAGACTAAAATGAGACATTTAGGATATTTTTTAAAATTATTTGGAAAAAGACAAAGATAACAGGAATAAGCTAAGTACCTTTGTGGCTGGAAATCATTAAGTTGTTAAAAGTTAAAAAATTTAGATTATGACAAAAGCTGATATTGTAGCTGAAATTGCTGAAGAAATTGGACTAGAGAAAAACGAAGTTCAAAAAACTGTTGAATCATTCATGAACACAGTTAAGAAGTCTCTTACCAAAGGAGATAATGTTTATTTAAGAGGTTTTGGTAGTTTCATAGTTAAAGAAAGAGCAGAAAAAACTGGTCGAAACATTTCAAAAAACACGACTATCATAATACCTGCGCACAATATTCCATCATTTAAGCCTGCTAAAACATTTGTAGAAGACGTGAAATCAAATGTTAAGGTTAAATAATTGAAAAATTGTCCGCTTATTGGGACTTATAAAAGTTATTTATATCTTTGCACTCCTGTTTTTCTAGAAAAGCAGGAGTGTTTTTGTTAAAACATTCAAAGAATACAGAATATTAATACTTAAAACATATAGTTATGCCAAGTGGTAAAAAGAAGAAGAGACATAAAATGTCAACGCACAAAAGAAAGAAGCGTTTAAGAAAAAACCGTCACAAGAAGAAGAAATAGATTTCTCTTCTTTATGAAGTTTTTGGTCGGAAAAGTAATAAAATTAAAATTTCATAAATTTTAAAGTCTTTATTACAATCAAAAACGAAAGACTATTCAACAAATAACTTGGCAAATGTTTGCTAAGTTATTTGTATTATATAAACTTAAAAAACGGCTTCCGTGAATTACGAATTAGTAGTTGACTCCCGAAAAGGGAGTGTTTGGCTTGCACTACTAAAAGACGGAAAGCTTATTGAACTACACGAAGAAAGTGAACAATCAGATTTTGCTGTTGGTGACGTATACCACGGTAAAGTCAGAAAGATTGTACCCAGTCTTAATGCGTGTTTTGTCGATGTAGGATATGAAAAGGATGCTTTTTTGCATTACTTAGATTTAGGTCCTCAGTATCTGTCGCTCAATAAGTTTACCCAAAATACGTTGCAAGGCAAACAAAACGTAGCCGACCTATTGTACTTCAAATCTGAAGAAGATATTGCGAAGGATGGAAAAATCACGGATGTGGTTTCTTCGTCCCAACACATTATGGTTCAAGTTGCAAAAGAGCCTATTTCGAGTAAAGGACCTCGATTAAGTGCTGAAGTAACATTAGCAGGTCGGTATTTAGTGCTCGTTCCGTTTTCGAACAAGGTCTCGATTTCGCAGAAATTAAAAGACCCTGAAGAACGTGAACGTCTGCGCGACATTATGAAGAATATCAAACCAAAGAATTTTGGGGTGATTATTCGTACTGTAGCGAAAAATAAAAAAATCGAACAAATTGATCAAGACCTTAAAGATCTTTTAGATAAATGGAGTAAATTACACGGTAATTTAATAAACTCCAAACCTCCAAGAAGAATTTTAGGCGAAATCAATAAAGCGTCCTCATTATTGAGGGATTTATTAAACGCTGACTTCACAAACATACATGTGAATGATGATGATTTGTTTGACAAAATGAAACTCTACGTCGCTTCAATTGCTCCTGATAAAGAGAGTATATTAAAGCGATATAATGGTAAATTAGATATTTTTGAAAAGTTTGGAATTAACAAACAGATCAAAACTCTGTTTGGTAAAAAAGTTCCTCTACAAAGTGGTGGATACCTAATTATTGAACATACAGAAGCCATGCATGTGGTGGATGTAAACAGCGGAAATAGAAAGGATCCAAAAGGTCAAGAAAGCAATGCTCTTGCGACCAACCTAGAAGCTGCTGAAGAATTGGCACGTGTACTCCAACTAAGAGACATGGGTGGTATTGTTGCTGTTGATTTTATCGACATGCACGAAAAGGAAAACAATAAAGCTCTTTTTGAGAAGATGAAAGAGTTTATGAAGCCTGATCGCGCTAAACACAATATACTCCCTCCTTCTCGATTTGGTGTAATTGAAATTACACGTCAAAGAGTTCGACCAGAAACAGATATTGAAACATCAGAAAAATGTCCAGTTTGTGATGGTACGGGAGAAATTACGGCAAGTATATTATTTGCAGATGAAGTAGAAAACAACCTGACTTATTTAATTGAAGACAGAAATATAAAAGACATTTCATTAGAGGTTCATCCTTATATTGAATCTCATTTCAAAATAGGTATACTTTCCAAACAAGTAAAGTGGTTCTTAAAATATAAAAAATGGATTAGAGTTACAGGAGTAACAAATTTCCATTTATTACAATACGCTTTTAAAGACAACGAAGGTAAAATTGTAAAATTATAGGCATGAACCAAGAGGGTAAACTTTCCTTTTTAGATGCCAAACACAAAATTGAAGCTTGGTGTGCTTATCGCGATCGCTGTCATCACGAGGTTTATAATAAACTAAGAGATTACGGAATAGATGATGAGGACACCAACGCTTTACTTTCTCACCTTGTAGAATATCAATTCCTGAACGAACAGCGTTTTGCAGAAAGCTTTGTATCAGGGAAACAGAGAATAAAAAAGTGGGGGAAGAATAAAATCATTGCCCACCTCAAACAAAAAAGAATTCCAACTAAATGTATTCAAGATGCATTAAAGGAGATAGATCAGGAAGAATATCTAAAAACACTTCATTCTTTAGCCTTACAGAAATGGAAATCGAAAAGAGGAACTGATTTTGAAATAAAAATAAAAGTTCAACGTTTCTTAGCAAGCAAAGGATATGAATTTGACCTCATATACAATGCGCTAGAAGATATAGAGAATGACTTGAAAAGTTAATTCTCAAAAAATTCACTATTTAAAAACAGAGGTCAAAAAATTTTAAATTATATTAGCGAAATATAAGACTTTTAACGTGTCCGATAGTATAGTAATTATTCCAACATACAATGAGATTGAAAACATTGAACGAGTGATTCGTAAAGTGTTTAGCTATGAAAAAGAATTTCATTTGCTCATTGTTGACGATAATTCTCCTGATGGAACAGCTAAGAAAGTAAAAAAACTTCAACAAGAATTCCCAACGCGTTTATTTTTATTACAACGTCCAGAAAAAAACGGTCTAGGAACAGCTTACAAAGCAGGTTTTGATTGGTGTTTAAAAGCATCTTATGATTACATTTTTGAGATGGATGCTGATTTCTCGCACAATCCAGACGATTTGATTCTTTTGTATGAAGCATGCCTAAAAGAGGGTGTTCACCTTTCCATCGGTTCACGTTATTGTAACGGAGGAAAAATAAAAAACTGGCCTTTAATGCGTATTTTAATGTCCTATTTCGCATCTATTTATGTGCGCATGATATTGTGGATAGGAATTAAAGATACAACGGCTGGATTCAAATGTTATACAAGAGAAGCTTTGCAAAAAGTAAATTACGACATCATCCCGTTCAAAGGATATGCCTTCCAAATCTGTATGAAATACGGCGTACGTCAACATAAATTAGGGATTGTTGAAGTGCCAATTACTTTTATTGACAGACAAAGAGGAACATCCAAAATGAGTTCAGGCATATTTAAGGAAGCCTTTTTTGGCGTTTGGAAAATGAAAAAAATGAAACTATGAAGTATTTATTAAAACAAGCTATGATTATCAATGAAGGGACATCAAACATAGGCGATGTTTTAATTCATAACGATAAGATAGAAAAAATTGGCTCATCGCTAATTGATGCTTCAGCAACAGAAATTAATTGTGAAGGGAAATATCTTGTTCCTGGAAGTATAGATGATCAAGTGCATTTTAGGGAGCCTGGTTTAACACACAAAGGGAATATTCATACGGAAAGTCGTGCTGCTGTAGCGGGTGGAATCACCTCATTTATGGAAATGCCAAATACGGTTCCTAATGCACTAACACAGGAATTATTAGCCAACAAATATAAAATTGCTGCTCAATCAAGTTTGGCCAATTACAGTTTTTTCATGGGGGCTTCCAATAATAATATTGAAGAAGTCTTAAAAACTGATCCAAAGAATGTTTGTGGTGTAAAAGTTTTCATGGGATCGAGCACCGGAAATATGCTAGTCGATGAACCCGCAACTTTAAATAAGATTTTTAGCGAAGTTCCTATGCTCATTGCTACACACTGTGAAGATGAAGATACAGTGCGCAAGAATATGGAAATCTACCGTACGAAATTTGGTGAAAATGTACCCATTAAATATCACCCCGTGATTAGAGATGCAGAGGCATGTTATCTTTCCTCGTCACTAGCTGTTTCTTTAGCTAAAAAACACAATGCAAGACTGCATGTCCTTCACATATCGACGGAAAAAGAATTATCTTTATTTGAAAATAAAACTCCGTTAGCCCAAAAAAGAATTACAGCGGAAGCTTGTATTCATCACCTTTGGTTTACAGAAGAAGATTATGACACAAAAGGAACATTGATCAAATGGAATCCTGCTGTAAAAAAGAGAAGTGACCGTGACGCTATCTGGCAAGCTGTTTTAGACAACCGTATTGATGTTATCGCAACAGATCATGCTCCTCACACAATAGAAGAGAAAAACAATACTTATTTCAAAGCACCATCTGGTGGGCCGTTGGTTCAGCATGCTTTACTCGCTCTTTTTGAGAAAGCGAAAGAAGGAGTAATAAGCAAAGAAAGAATAATTGAAAAAACTGCTCATGCGCCTTCAGTATTATTTGGTGTAGAGAAAAGAGGTTATATCCGTGAAGGTTATTTTGCTGATTTAGTCATTATTGATCCGAACAAATCGACATCTGTCACAAAAGAGAATTTACTTTATAAATGTGGCTGGTCCCCTTTCGAAGGGACTACATTCAGTCATCAAATTGAAAAAACGTTTGTGAATGGGAACTTGGTTTATGACAATTTCAAAGTAATTGACCAAAGCAACGGAAGTAGACTTACTTTTAATAGATTCGATTAATGAACAATCTAAAGTATCTTATGTTAGCACTAATAGTTTCGTTTTTAGGAGCATGTTCTTATCAATTAGAAGAAAAAGAAGCTCCCAAAAACTTAATTCCACAAGATACTTTCACTATGTTATTAGGAGAAATAATGATTGTAGAATCTTACTTTAAACATCAACAAAATAATGTAAACGCTTATGCGGATTCATTGCCTAAAGCTATGAAGCCTATTTTCGAAAAATATAAGGTTGACAGTGCGCGCTATTTAAGTTCAATGGATTATTACACATCACATCAAAGTAAATTGATCGAGATATACAGTCAAATCCAAGACAGTCTTACGATCAAATCCGCAGATTACTCAAATTAACAATTTTAAAATTGTTATGTTTTCAACCAGACACTAACTATAGGAAAAATAATTAAACGAACACTAAATCAAAAAGTTCTGAAAGGACGAAATGTGTTAGGGATAGAGGTAAATCCACCCATATAAAATAAGACATGTTATCGCAAACCCTGAAAAGGTGGCATAATTGCATGTAATTATGCCACCTTTTCGGGGTTTGCATTTTCACATAACTTCTTGTCCGAGGACTTACATCCTCGGCTAACACATACCAAAATAAAATTACCCAATAAAGCGACAATGTTATGAGTCTATAATTTTGTATTTTTGAGAAACAAAATCAGTTGCTATGAAAATATTATTGTCTCCTGCAAAATCATTGAATTACGATCAAAAAATTGAAACTCCTTTTACCGAAAAAGCATACTTTTTAAAAGACGCTGATTATTTGGCCCAGAAACTTCAAAAAATGTCTAAAAAGCAATTGGGAGAACTTATGCATATCTCAGAAAACTTAAGCGATTTGAACCACCAACGTTATCAAGAATGGAAAAAACCCGATTCTTTATGTGACAATTCAAAACCTGCGGTTACCGTTTTTACAGGCGAGGCATATAAAGGACTAGATGTTTCTACTTTCTCTAAAAAGGATTTTGAAAATGCTCAAAAAGACTTGATGATTCTCTCTGGAATGTATGGCATTCTAAAACCTTTAGATTTAATGTATCCTTACCGTTTGGAAATGGGAACACGTTGGAATGTGACACCCAAAACCAAAAATCTATATGATTACTGGGGAGATAATTTGGCTAAATTCATTAATAAAGAAACCAAAGAGGATGAAGTAATTGTAAATTTGGCTTCCAATGAATATTTTAAAGCAGTAGATAAAAAAGCACTTAAGCCAAGAGTTATCACGCCCGTTTTTAAAGATCTAAAAGGAGATGAATTTAAGGTCATTATGGTGTATGCCAAACATGCACGCGGAGCAATGACAAGAAATATCATTCAAAATCAGTATAAAGATGTTGCGCATTTGAAGGGTTATAATGTGGATGGATATAGCTATAATGAAGAAATGTCTACGGAGAATGAGTGGGTTTTTGTGCGTTAAATCAGTATTGAGTAAACAGATTGAAATCAACTAGTGCTGTAACTCATAAATAACGGTGCTTAAATTTTGCTTAAAATTTTTCTTTAGACAAGGCAAGATTTTCAATCATAGCCATAGTTACGGTTTAAAATTTTAACGAAGTATAAAGGAAAAAGAGGAGTAAAATAAGCGATGGAATTTATGAATTACAGCACTAGAGTGTTTCTCATTGAGAAATTCTATTCTAAATGTATTAATGTCTCCACAGTGGATGATCAATACCCACAATCAAGACTAGTAAGGTAAACCATTAACTTATTGTAATCCGCTAGGAATTCGATTTACCGAGATAGTATCTGGTGGGAAACGGACGATTTTTATAAATTGTATGAATTTCGAGGAATATTTATTCATAATAATTTTTTAAGGTTTTTCCCGATTTCTCGGGACAGGCTATGCGCTGCACGGCGTTGCACTGAGCCTGTCGAAATGCCGCATGAGCCGACAAGAAAAAAAGTAAAATATACTCAAAAGAATCAATTTTAATTTTGTGCTGTTTCCGACCAGATACTAAATCTTTTTTATTTCCCATGTGATTCGCTATATTTGCAGGAGCCTTGGTGTTTTTAGAGATAAGAACACTTTTATAAACGACAAAAAAACAAATTATATGAATTCAACAACAGAAAAATTATCTTCAGAGGACATAATCAAAATGGAAGAAAAGTACGGAGCGCATAATTACCACCCACTACCAGTTGTTTTGGCGAAAGGTGAAGGTGTTCACGTATGGGATATTGAAGGAAAACATTATTATGATTTTCTCTCTGCTTATTCTGCTGTAAACCAAGGTCACTGTCATCCGCATATTATTGGTGCATTAAAAAAACAAGCAGAAACATTAACACTTACATCACGTGCTTTTTATAATGATGCATTGGCACCATTTGAAAAATATGTAACCGAGACTTTCGGTTTTGACAAAGTATTGGCAATGAATTCTGGTGCAGAAGCAGTAGAAACAGCTATTAAAATTTGTAGAAAATACGCATACGAACGCAACGGAATTCCAGAAGACCAAGCGAAAATCATAGTTTGTGAAAATAATTTCCATGGAAGAACGACAACAATTATCTCATTTTCAAACGATGATAATGCGCGTGACAACTTCGGACCTTATACTCCAGGATTTGTCCGTATTCCTTATAATGATACAGCTGCGTTGGAAGAAGCTTTAAAGCAAGAAAATATTGCTGGATTCCTAGTTGAACCAATTCAAGGAGAAGCTGGAGTTTTTGTTCCAGACGACAATTACATGGCAGAAGCAAGAAGATTATGTTCAGAAAATAATGTATTGCTTATTGCAGACGAAGTTCAAACAGGTATTGCAAGAACGGGAAGTCTTTTAGCGGTATGCGGAGATTGTTCATGTGGTTCAAAATGTGAGCAAAAAGCACCGACCTATGTTCGTCCAGATATGGTTGTTTTAGGAAAAGCAATTTCAGGTGGTGTTTATCCAGTATCAGCTGTGTTGGCAGATAACGATATTATGGGTGTAATTAAACCAGGCCAACATGGTTCTACTTTTGGTGGAAACCCTTTAGCTGCTGCAGTGGCAATTGCTGCTTTAGAAGTTATCGAAAATGAAAACTTGGCTGCTAATGCTTATAAATTAGGTAAATTATTTCGTAAAGAAATGAACCGTATTATCGAGAACTCCGATTTAGTAAATAAGGTTCGTGGTAGAGGTTTGTTAAACGCTATTTTAATCAATGACAGAGAAGACAGCACAACTGCGTGGGATATCTGTATGGCAATGAAAGAAAACGGTTTAATAGCTAAACCAACGCATGGAAATATTATTCGTTTTGCACCTCCATTGGTAATGAATGAAGAACAATTGATGGAATGCGTTGGAATTATTGAAAAGACAATAACAGAATTCAAAAAATAGTTTCTGTCTCGAAAGTTCAGAAACAAAGATTTAATAACAATTTATATTTTTTTTTAAAGCTGGTCCCGAGTTATCGGAATTAGCTTTTTTTTTGTGGTTCTAAATAGTGTCTGGTCGGAAACAAACAATTTATATAAATTATATAAATTTTGAGAAATATTTTAATTTTGTTGTGTTTCTGACCAGACACTATATAATATTGTGTAGATAAATTTATGTTTTTCTATTGCACCACTGGCATCAAAACTCGGTCTATCTAATCAAAAAGTCATTGTAAACAGAGGGACTAATGTCATTGAAGATAAGTATTAGGTACTTTTCGTAAGCGTTATATTAGGGTTGACTTATGGGCATCTTGACTGGGTTTTTCAACAGAAATGCATTGGCGTTGACCCGTATTGTAATTATTATATTGATTACAGGAACGATAGGTTTCGTAGGTTTTCATCACAGTATAGTGGGGAATATTCAAGTATTTGGCGCTTTTTTATATTCTGACAATATCTCAATCGCAGATTATTTAATATTCTTACTACTTACATTAATAGGTAACGGTGTTGGAGGTTCGATTGTCGTTGGACTTTTTAAATACCGTATTTTTGAATCTAATTAGTGCCTACAAGAAAACTAATCATTTTTAAGTCTTTGATAAGAAAACTTCAAAGACAAGGCTTGTGAAGATTTTAATTGTCAGGAGTCCCGACTGTCAACGTCGGGATGACTGCAATTACGAATTGTCAATTGCCCCAAACCCCATTAATTTCCTAACCTCATCCGTATTCTTTTGTGATGTCAAATGTTGCAGTAACAAAAATGCAACATCAATAGCTGTTGAAGGTCCGCAAGAGGTAATAATATTTTTATCTATCACGATTGGTTCATTAACTACGTTTACTCCAAACCCTTGCAATTCACCTTGTCTAGCTGAAGTATTATAAGTCGTTCCATTTTTACCTTTTAAAACACCACTTCTCCCTAGGGGTAAAGCGCCTACACAAATAGAGGCAATAATTTTATTCTGCTCTTTAAAACTGCGAATTAAATCAAGAAACTCATCGTTATAAGCATCTTTATAAAAACCATATTGCTCAAATCCACCGGGAATTGCAAGAGCATCATAAGCGTTAACATCTATTTCATTGATTAGAAAGTCAACAACAAATTTTTGGTTAAAAGTACTTGTAATCTCTTTTTTTAATCCACAAGTAAACAATTGAGTTGAACGATCTCCTTCCTCAAGATTCCAACCCATAACATCTATAAATGCACTGGCCTCCAAAACCTCAAAACCTTCTGCTAAAATTAAAAGTACTTTTTTCATAATAAATGGACAAATTTAAAGATTTAAAAATTCAAGGAATCGACTATTAGAGGATTTAATAAAATGCTTATCCGTTTGTTTCCCCAAGATAGCTTTTCAAACAAGCTTTACTGCAAAAATTAACTTCTTTTCTTTTTCGCATTACTCACTTTTGTTTATTTTAAAAGTGTTTCCCGATTTCTCGGGAC
>Ga0307966_1001560_pt1 | contig 17933 bp, 16 predicted proteins | sample OrgLakmetagen646_FD_203141 | JGI IMG/M metagenome (GOLD analysis project Ga0307966, IMG submission 203141) | Saline water microbial communities from Organic Lake, Antarctica - #646 | ecosystem: Environmental > Aquatic > Non-marine Saline and Alkaline > Saline | place: Antarctica: Organic Lake... | reverse complement strand
TGTGTGTGTGTGCAAGTATGCGTGTGTGTGTGTGTGTGTGTGTGTGTGTGTGCAAGTATGCGTGTGTGTGCGTGTGCGTGTGCGTGTGCGTGTGCGTGTGCGTGTGCGTGTGCGTGTGCGTGTGCGTGTGTACCTTTTCAGTACTGATCGCCAGAACTCTAATGAGCCAAAATCTTCCGACGCCATTGCTGCTAGAAGTTTTATTTAAATGTGAGTTCTATGTGTGCGTCTGGTTATTTTTGGCAAAAGGGGTTGCGAGTGGGGCGTAAGGCCCCGGTCACCCGGGGGTTACCTAGTCAATTATGAGAGTTTTGAAAAGTCATTCAAGCGACATAAGTCGCGGCTAGGGATCTCCGGACACAAATTGGCGAAGTGAAAAATAAAACCAAATTTGTGAACGCCCCCCCCCCCCCTTCCAGGTTTGAGTTTTTGGTCCGGCATAACTTTTCAAGCAATTGTCAGAATCACAATCCGAAAGCAGATTTGGAATCGGGGATGTAAGGTGATTCTTAAAAAAATTTAAAAATATGGGTTGAAAATAGCCGTGACCAAGGACCTAACCAAACCACCGTGCACCGGGGCCTAACCGAAATTGTTCATAATGATTTTAACATAAATTGATATCCTCATATTAATGTTTCTGGGGAGAGAATTTTCGACTCAAAACCGTCTAGGTTACTTTCGTGGTCTCTGGCAATCGCAATCGCGGGGGGCTTCCTTGTCAGTCCCCATAAGAAAAAACGGGAAATTTCGGAAACCGTCGGAATAGGTAGGTACCGTCGGAATAGGCATGCAACTACTCAAGTATAGATGATCTCTTTGTGATTCATTGAAACCTATCGATTATTACAACCCGCTTCCCTGACAGCGCACTTTAGAGTTTGCCTCCATATAAAATCCAATCAAACTTAGAAGGGCCTGTCCAAATTTCGAAATTGACCTGCTCAATCTTGGCAAAAAGGTGAGAAACAGTTTCCCAGGCAGTGAACACCACTCCCCTGAGTACAGTAAAGCAAGAAAAAAGGCCAGAGGTGGGATCAACAAAGTAAATACCTCAAACCTCAAACACTGAGGCAGAAGGCAGAAATAAAATTCTGAACCGAACTCGAGCAAGTTTGGACCTCTGTCCACAAGATTGGCCACACGTTTGGACACTACACGTTTGGCGGCAAACGTGCAAGTTTAAACAAATTTGGTTTTAAAGTTGCATCCCCAAACGCGTCGTACTACCAAAGCCTCGCAGAGCTCTCTGCGCGCACATTTACTAATACTTATGTTTCTACATATTACCCTTGACCGAACCATGCATGTTGGGGGCAGCAGGGGCCCTTTTTTTTAACGGAGCTAGACACGTTTGAGCACGTTTGCTCAAACGTGCCCCAAACGTGCCCAGCCATCAGCACAGTGAAAGCGTCTAAAAAATGCAAGAAACTGCAGAGAGGGTCGCACAAGCCCGGCCATCGCCATTACATAAATCACTCAGCCAGTGCACAACCCAGCAGCCCCTGAAATTGGTACAGCAGAAAAGTACGGAAGTGTGATGTTACGTGTATATTTATTTGTGCATATGATCTTGTGAAAAGGTGTTGTAGTATAACTAACTGGAGGTTGATCCAACGGTAGTGACCGGTGAAGCTGGTTTGACTGCAGAAGGCAATTTCTAATTAATACATCCTGCCTTAGCCGTTGACTAGCTACAGTTTGCCGACACTTCATGACATGTGAGGTCACACTACTGATCATGAGGATAATAGCAATGACTGAAGTCAAATGTTAAAAGGGCAAGCACGTCACCTTCAATGCTGATTAGCTGTTATTCATATTTCATATTGAGTAGAAGTGGCTAGCTAGCATGCTGACCGTGCTTCGTAAGAGTGTTTTTGAAGGCCTACGAAAAGATTATCTACAAATGTATAAAATATCAGCGCTGCAACCCGATGCCGACTGTATTTTGTTTCTGTTTTGATTTTAAGCTATGTAGACACCTCTTGAGGCATGTCAGATCACTTAAGAAGTGATCCTTTAAAAGAGTGCAGCCTTCCTGATGTAGTATTGTGAAGTGTTCGGGCCGCAACTCACACCTCACACGTGGAAAATGTGTGGAAAGTGCCCCGATGACATTTTATTTCGTGGGCGTAATGTAGGGCATTGCTGCTTATAGTTCCGCAAAATGGGCTTGCACATCAGTGGCATGTTTACTGGGCAAATAAACGTTTGCTCCAAACCACAGTTTGCCAGCTGCTGAATAGCTCCTATACCTATATACACATTTACAGCAAACGCAAACATTTGATTTCCTGAGTCCCCCAGCATGCTCATTTTTTAAAGCAACTCACATTCTATAATCGCAGACAGATTGTATAATTAAGGGTTTTTTTAATTGATCCAACGGGCCTCAGAGATATATTGGGAACAAGCTTATCAAGTGGCTGCATTCCTGACTTGCAAAGAGATTGCAATCCCACAACAGGATACATATTTGCCCTGAAATACAATCGACACGACCCTACCTCTATGTTGAGCCCTACTTGTATGTTGAGATATTATGGTAACACACTTTTAGTTTGGACACCTACTTCATTCTCTTCATGCTCATATTTCGACAATTGAACAACCAAGTCAGCTTTACGGTTTCATTTCTCCTAGAGCACTTCTTTTTGTTTTTGACCACAGCACTACATCTCGACAACTTGCAGACTACTTATGTAAATAGAGCAAAACTGTCACAAGTAGATTTCTTTACAGCGCAAGTCTTACCGGCAACTTGTGAGGAGCTTGCATGAGTTTCAATTGTGTGCCAAGTGGCTGGCAAGTGCGCTTGCGGCGCAAGTAGTATGGCAAAAACAATCGACAAGCAGGAGATTAGATGTTGAGTGCAAGCAGGTGATCTTGCTACTTTTGTTTCCTAGTCTGATCAAAAAGGAGGCTAACTTGCTAAGCCTTTGGCTGCCTCCACTGATGTACTGACGACATTTCAATAGGTTTTACTATGTTAAAAAAATAACCCACGATCCCCCTTGAGCTCTCCTCCTCATCATCAGCTGCAGGTGCTCACTTTGTCTGCGCTCTTTTCCCTGCACTGAAAGCAGGCTCCTCTTGCCTATGAGGATCAGGTGACACTCCTGTGTCAGATCGAGTCACCGTCACTGCAAAGTATAGGACACAGCACACTAACTAATTGATTACGCCTTCGGACAAAGAATGGCCTCCAAGGTGAAAACACCATCAGCAGAGGAGTGGGATTGCATCGCCTGTGCGCTCTCTGCAAGTATGTGTTTGTCTCTACTTGCGCCACTCATCCTTGACTGTCTCCCACAATGCTGCTCCTTCCCGGAGCTGGGAACGTTAATTCAGACAGACTTCTCGGCCACATTGTGGCTACTCATTAGTATGACTAGGTGAAGAGGTAGAATCAGATACCTCACGTGATCGCGTTACAGGGTCTCTTTAATCTCCCCTCTAATGGTACCTCTTAGAAAGCTCACATGTTGTCAATTGATTTCTAAAACTGGCAAATCCAGAAGATAAAGGTTGTCAATAAGACTGGCGCATACAGCTTATTTAACAAGACACACAGAAACTTTCAGCTGTCAACCAACTAACTGCTTGTCACACAATTTGTCGCTGCCAACGATTGGGCGTGACACCTACATGCAGGTGTGCTGTATTGTAACAGAAGCACATATTACAAAAGCACGAAACCAGTTCCGGTTGTTGGATGCCACTTCAGCTCCTCCTAATCCTATAAGGAACGGAAAGACTTGCAACCCATCCTAGTGGCCTCTTTGCATACTCTACACACTTGCAACTCTAATGTTGCACCATGCAAATGATAGGCCTCTTAAGTAATGCAAGCATCCTACAAGGCTTGCGTTGATATTGACTAGCTTTGCCACCACCTCTGCTATCAGCCAAGCAGGCAGCATCAGCATCAGCACCATTGCCATCAACTACAGTGCTACAGTATTGGGGTTTGGCATGGCGCTTTGCAATTGCCCGCTAAAATTCAAAGCAGGGCCTTAAAGCACCTAGCAGCGGCAACACAAGGCTTTACTGGAGCCACCGACCATCAGCTCCGGCAAATCTTGGGCATTTTGAAAGGTGTGCTTTGATCTAGTGATATCTTGAGAATGCGCTGTTCATCAAATCAAGTGCCACAAGGAAATTATGATATGGTTGCATTTAAATGCCTGATATTGTAAGCGACGAAAAGACGTTTGCCTCACTCACGTAGGAGCGACACCAGCTTCAAAAGGTTTGCAGCGCATGCAGTTGCAAGCCAAGCATGATGCAGACATGGACAGCTCTGCCTTGGAGCCTAGTCACGCCTTGTACAAACAACAACGTCCAGGCACAGGAGCACCGTCATGCTCAACATTTTCAGCAGCCGCAACAGTATCAACAACAGCACTGCCAGCAGCATCAGCAGCAGTAACTAGGGGGCGAGGATGGCAAGCATCACGCAGTGTAAAGCAGCATCTACAAGATGCTCATCCAATCTGAGCTCTTGTTTATGACGACATTGTTTGCAGAGAGCTGGATCTTTGCCTGTTTGGTATGCTGTAAAAGTAGACATCCAAGTCAAGATACCGATTTGGACATTTGGCGAGCATGTATCCTTACATCTGCAGCTACCTCATCTGAAAATACGGTTGCATTTTAACATAGTTCAATTCCCAGGTCTGAAAAGGAAGGCCTGCAGCAGCTGAACAGCCTCAGTACATGTAAAGTATGTGAAAGAAAAGAAAAGGAAAGAAAAATTATACGGGCAGCAAAAAACTCTCCTCACATTAATCAGGAAAAATGATCCACTTTAGTACCGGTTACCACAAAACTCCTCGACCGCAAGAAATGTCAGATCAGGAAGATTGCAGGCTTGACCTGAAAAAACCGGCTCCTGATGAGAGTTAACAATACTGAAAAGGGTACGTCTGGTATGAACAAGTTTGGCAGCGTAACTGACATAATGAACGTAAAGCTTGGAAGCAAGATTCTTACTGTTTGAGAATTAAGACCCAGTTCCTTAAAAGGCTCCAGCGTGTGATTGTTGTAGATAGTGCCACACACTCCCAAAAGGATGGTGTGGAGGGTGACAGAGGCTACTTGGAGGACAGAGCAGAGGCGTTGTGTTGTTCCTGCGCGGCGCTCAGCTGGTTCTGCGGTCTAGTGTCCTCAAGGTACTTGATCTCGATGAGGTGAATGTCACGTTGAAGAATGCTGAGATCTTTGGGTCGGTGCTGTCTGGGGAAGGTGGATTTGTTAATGGCTGACAGTACTGCTGAGGTTCTCCTGGCTTCCCTCAGTTTCCCCCTGCCACTCTCAATAACCCACCCCCCTGCATTGCAAGTCTGTTGCTTTTTTGTTTTCGTGGAGACAAGAGCAACCAGTACAGTATTCGGATGGCTGGAGGTGCACCTATTTTTGTCTGAGAAGCGGGGTAGAAAGAGCCACTTTGGTATAATCCTGGTTTCAGCTGTATTGGGAATCTGAAGATTTTGCATAGCCAGCCGTTCGCTGCTACCTATATCCATGCAGACAAAGCAGCATCCTAGGGAGCCTGTCTTGCTGATGGCTTTAGAGATCATGCTGCATACTAGGTTGTGTCTCTCAGTGATCATATTTCTTAATTGCGTGTGTTGGCATCCAGAAGGATATGCAGGACACTGTCTAGTTGAGGGCAGAGGGGGCAAGTTAGGTTTATTGAGTGCTTAAACCATACCGCATGCTTTTGGTTGTACAGGGTTCCTGTTCTGTACTTCATAATGATGCACTTGGTTTTAGTAGGGACATAGGATGCTGTTGGTTAAGCATTGCTAGCTGCTCCATTGGCGGTGCCATTTTTATAAGGTCTGGTGGTATTCATGGTACTTTGCTACGGTATTGGCATTTCCTAGTTTGTGGAGGGGGTGCATGTGTGCTTGCAAGGAGTCATGGTAATTGGATAGGTACATGAGCCTTGGGTAGGTGACTGGGCTGTGTTTGGTTGATTTTATATGATTCCGTGTTCTTCATATTCTGTTGCAAGCCAGTAGATGTTGTAGAAGGGATTTGATTCAGGGCCAGCTGTTTGATGGAGGTATCCGCAACGTCAGATTATGTTGTGATTGATTTTTTAGCAAGAGCGTCAGCATGTTCATTGCTTATAATACCTGCGTGGGATTTGACTTTGTGGAAATGAATGAGCGATGGTGACTGGTGGATTGCTTTGGCAATGTATTGGAGGACATCTCGTTGGATGTGGTGCCGGTGGAGGTTTGGGCTTGAGAGCTGTTTTTTAATTCGGTGCATTGAGGTTAGGCTATCTGTGGCTATATGGGAGTAGCCGTGAATGATTGCGGCTGCTATAAATGCTAGCTCTGCCCGTGAGATGGTGTTCGTGGTTTATCACGCCTCTTGGGTTCACGTAATGTGATACGTCTAAGCAAGGGTGGTAAACACCTGATCCTGTGTCTTGCCCTTCTCCGTGTTTTATAAGACCACCATCAGTGTGGGTCCAGTCCTGCCAATCTTGTACTTTACAGATCAGGTTTGGGCTGGAGCTGTGTTGGGTTGCTTTGTCAGAACTCTGGGGTCGGTCCAGGGTACTTGTTTTATCTTGGGGGCTTTGTGGGGTTATATCACGGTGGTCGCTGGGTAGTTTCCTTACTTTACTAAGGCCAGGAGCCTCCTTAATGCTAAGTGCAGAAGGGTAGGGGTCATTATGTATGCTATCGATTTCCCTCTTGCCTCAGATATTTCTTTGGCAAGTTCTTTCAGCCAGCACTTGTTGTAGGCATTAAGGCAGTTTCTACCTTTAGTGTTCCATTTGGCAATGATGTGCATATCCCAAGTGTGTTTGGGAAGTGGCGCTGTAGATTGTTCCAGAAGGCTACTTCTGCATATTGAAGTCGTCCTGGTGGTATCAAACCTAAGAATTAACACATGTGCAGAAATTTGCGGCAGAGCGATGCGTAGGGATTTGTGGTCATCTTTTTATTCCAGGAAAGCAGGAACATGAAGGTAGCTGTTGCCTCTGTGCTAAGGGCAGCAGATTAAATGGCATGCCTTGTTGCTAAGTACATGGTGTTTTCATGGTAAATGGGATGGCAAATATAGAAACCGGTGACCTTGGAGGAGAAGGCGTTGCAGTATACCTCGAAGGCCTTATCTCTTGGGTGTTTACTCCAGTATTGAGGGAGTGTGGGGTCATGGTCAAGGGGGGATTTCATTATTTTTTAGTGACTAGGGCCCATTTTTGTAGGGCGGTTATAATGTGGGGGGGAACATCCGTGAAAAAACAGACCTCAGAACCAGCTGAACGCCGCAAAGGAACAGCACAAAGACCTTTGCAACATTCTCCAAGGAGCCTCCGTTACTCTCAAAATTATCCTTATGGGTGTGGGCGGCACCATCTACAACACTCACGCTCTGAAGCCTTTCAAGAAACTGGGTCTCGATTCTCAAAGAGTTCAGAAGCTTGCCTCCAAGCTCCATATGCACCCTGTGAACTTTGCTGCTAAACTTGTCCATACTAAACGTGCCCTTTCCATTATTGTTATCAACTCTCATCAGGAGCCGGTTTCAGGCCAAGCCTGCAACCCTCCTGATCCCCATAGTTCTTTCCTTTCCCTTCGCGGTGGAGGAGCTTTACGGTACTTGGTACCAAAGTGGCTCCTTTTCCTTATTAAGGTGGGGAGTGGCTTTCACTGCCTGCGTAGTTTTCCTTCTCTCTTAGAAAATAAAATTTTGATCTTTTGGCTCGTGTTTGGAGGTAGCAATATCTTTGCGTGTGATGAGGCCTACGAGTTCTGATGCAAGACCATGACTGTGGTTTTGTCATGTAAGCCGCAGTATTTTGCAATTTCAAAAGCCCTTTGCAGGATGTTGAGACGCTCAGGGGTGAGCATGCCTTTGCATTTTCCGTCTACGTTTTAGATGCAAGCTACTGTGGCAGTGTACATTTCTGGGAGTATAGGGTCGTCTGAGAGGGATTCGTTATCATTTCATTGATGCTTCATAACATCAACGTAAGGGATCCAGTACTCGCAGCGCCCAGTGTCTGCTTGAGGGTTGGTTGGCTGGACGTCAAAATTGACTTTGTTCCAAAGCTCGATGTCGTAGGACCGATAGGAGTCTCTTTCTTGGCAGAGAACCCTTATTTTTGAAGATCATTAAGATGTGTGTCCGGTGCAGGCTGAGGTAGGTTTGGTGCAGTTATATGCTCTTCGTACTTACGGAGGCTGCGTCTTTATTTATCACAGTAATTTGCAGTACTTGCTTCTGGCTCCCGGGTTGACTTCCACGAGACTTTCACCAACTCTTTTTTTGAGAGATCTGAATTCCGTTCAGCGCACTGTTTGCTGTCGCAGCTTTGAGTGTGGCAGGTCATTGATTAAACATTTAAAGACTTTAGAATAAACCTGTTTAATGAAGCCCAGTGCTGGAAGAATCTGTGTGTGAACTCATTTGAAATCTATGATTGGATCAACAGTGTTCCAGCCTGCTTTTCCCAGATATTTCTTTTGTAATAATTATGTTGCCCTTGTTCTAAATTAAAATGATTGTGTGAGGAACTCTTCGGGTGTTAGTTAAATCTACAACTGTCTGAATTTCGTGTAAGTCTCCCTTCTGTAATCTTTGCCGAGAGAAATATACATCAGAGCCCGTCAAACCAAACACACAGGTCAGTGGCGGTAAGCAAAAGAGAAAAGGTAAGCAACTAGCAAAGCAAGAGAGAGGATAAGAAGCAGGCAATCCACGTCAGGCTCCTGCCAGCCGCAAACACCAAGCACACACACAATCAACAAGCTCGGCAGCACAAAGCAGCAGGCCATCAGGAGAGCAGCGTTGTAGGAGGCGCAGCAAACCTCAGCCACTCCATATTCATTGCTGCACCCATCAACAATTTGCACAGGCCGGGCTCATGGGAGACACGGGCATAAGGCAAATCCCACTACCACACAAAAGAGTCAGGCAACCTCATCAACGAGGCATTGTGTTGGGGGACACTTTGGTGCAAAACGCACCTGGTCACTAATGAAGCTCCACTCCTGGCAGACCAGGGTACACAGGCAGACCAGGGTACCAAGTTCCACGGCAGGAAAGGCAGTGCAGACAATGAATCTTCCTCCTCGCATATGGCCTTGAGGAAGCATGTGGACCAGGGCAGGCAGAAGGATTGGGACTAAGCAGTGTTGTGGATTGCACTAGGCTACAACTATTCGTTCCATGCAAGAGAGCATAAATATGACCCTGTACCAGCTCATCTTTGCATGCGCACCAATCATTCCACCAGCAGCAGTGGAGCGCTTCAGGCAGCCTGGACGACTTTGTCTACTTGCGACGGCGCAACCGTAACAAAACGCTGTAGATGCTGGCGCAGCCAAAAATCTGCAAGGTCAGATAGGCGGAGCCGAATGGCGTTGTGCGTCTTCAAGGTCGCTGCGAGCGGACTTTATTCAACATTATGGTCAACCGTGCACCCTGCCACCTGCCCGGGATCAACCCCAGCATTGATCAGCCACCAGCTTGCCAGTCCAGATGCCAACCTAGCATGCGAGATCTGCCACTTCACGGAGCCGGAGGAGACTAAGCTGCTGTGCGACGCGTGCGGCACCGGCTGGCATATGGAGTGCATGGATAAGGAGTTGCAAGACCAAGAAGTCCCAGAAGGTGCCTGGATCTGCCCGCAATGTGGCGCAGACGGCGTGGAGCTAAGCCACGCGGAGCAAGCCAACCACCCGGCACCAGCCATCACGCACAACGTTGCTGAAGCGGAAGCGAGGCTGCCCATATGATAAGTAGTGGAGACGTAAGGGCAACCTTTCTTTCTTTTTGAAGGCAAGTATCGTTTATTTGTGTAGCGTAGTAGAAGGGCCGTTAGCAGAGGCAAGATTATCGTGTGAGAATATAATAATTTTGTGAGATCATCTGTTCTGACTTGCGAGTAACCATGCTGATCATTGCTTTACAAGTCTATCTGAGTAACATGGTTGCAGGGAGTTGTTGTAGATGCCTATCCTAGAGTTGTAGAACATGCATCTGGGGGGCATTTCTTCCCTACTTTGTGTGCGCATTGATCTAAGTAGCGCTTGAGTTGAACGCGACAGTCAGAAATTCCTCCCTACTTTGTGTGCGCATTAATCTAAGTAGCGCTTGAGTTGAACGCGACAGTTCAGAAAGTTCCTACAGGTGCGCAGTGATCTAAGTAGCGCTTGAGTTGAACGCGACTGTCATACCAAGTCCCTGTCACTGCGAGGTGAGACTCAGCACAACAATCTATAATAAACTGGCTTCGCCAGCTTATTGCACGAGACAAGGCAAAACAACCTCAACTGAAAAACCAACTAACCAAATCACACGAATCGTCACTGCCAACAATTGGGCGTGACACGACAGTTCAGAAATTAAAGTCAGCATCACAAAGGACTACTTACACTTGAACAGCACTAAGTTTTTTTGTTAAATAAGAATACCCGATCCGAGGAAGTATCAGGTGATTGCAATACAAAGTTCAAACAGGGTAAACTTGCAGCAATGCAACATATACCCGCTGTCATTGCAATCACTCCTCTTCCTTCGTTAGTGGAGAGGTGCTCTTCACTGCCTTTGCGATCCTTTTACATGTCGTTTTCATGCCTCTCAAGCTGCAAAGTACTACTTCAGACTACTCTGCCTCTAAGGGTATGCAATCCCTCTGTGAAGCTTGGTACAAAATGCCCCCTCGGTCTCCAATCTGCATTGCAAAGTAAAGCCAGGATACATCACGTATGGATGTGCATCAACACAAGTCTTGCAATAATGAGGGATTCAGAGCAGTAAATTAGAGTACTACTTGTTCTTTTATTCAGGCCTGCACATGCTCTACTGTAGTACACTGTAACCATCTGTAGTACACTGTAACCATCTGTAGTACACTGTAACCATCTGTAGTACTCTGTAACCATCTGTAGTACACTGTAACCGTCTGTAGTACTCTGCAACCATCTGTAGTACTCTGTAACCATCTGTAGTACACTGTAACCATCTGTAGTACACTGTAACCATCTGTAGTACACTGTAACCATCTGTAGTTCTCTGTAACCATCTGTAGTACTCTGTAACCATCTGTAGTACACTGTAACCATCTGTAGTACACTGTAACCATCTCCAGCCTCTGGACTGAACAAGACAAATGCGAGGAGCTTATACGTTGAGGTCACTTGCCTGGTCCTGCTCTTCATCACGCTGGTTTAAAAACTACCATTTTTGTCTGTCCTTGAGAAAGTTAAGGTTTAAACACACCTCTGTCTTGGCAAGGGTGTTATATCTTACACCGTGGTTTACTTCCTTGACAAATGCTTTAAGACAGATAGAAGGTGGGAAAATCATAACCATTATAGGAATAGGACAAGTGATAACTCTCTTACCCCTCTCTAATTCTAGCTGCCATTTGGTGTATGTGCGAGGTCGTCTTGGTGCAATAGGGATCACCGCACCAGGCATGCCCTCTCGCGCTTTGCCCCTGCTCTACCGCATCAAGTTCCGAACACTAACGTTTGTGAGCCTAGCTAGATCCCACACCTTACAGCAGACTTGTACCAGACTTGCTAGAAACGTCCTTGCCAACTAACAAGCAATCACCACGCAACTGACCTGCGTACTTCCATACACTGACCTGCGTACTTCTATACACTGACCTGCGTACTTCCATACACTGACCTGTGTACTTCCATATACTTCTGTGTAGGCAGGTGCAAGCTCACAGGCTAGACCCTCAGGCAACGCAACCCACAAGCGAAGGAGGTGCCGCTTGTGCTCTGTATCCTGTTTAAATGCACGTGCCATCATATGAGGCTGTTGCAAGCTGAGATTGGACTTCAGGAGGTAACACCTCAGGTATTGAGCTTTTGGACTCGTTCCATGCACAGCAAGGAGCGTCTGACCAAAAACTAAAGCTATTACTAATTATCCTGCACCCTGCACCTGCTTACTTGGACTTCAGAACCATGCATCGTAAGCGTTAAGTGCAGAAAAGTTTGAACCAAATACTGACTGAAGGTGTTGGGGTAAGGGGGAGAGGGTATGTAAGGTGCTACCATACCCAACTCCCTGACCCCTGAGGGGCTGTAGAGCAATGATGCAGTTCCCCCTTTCTCAGCAAGGGCTGCTTGCCTGGTCTGGCATTCTCCTTCAGCTTCCTGTTGCAATTAAGTGCACTCTAACTAGAAACGATGTTTAAGAACTAATTCCGCAATTACTGCCATGGGCAAAAGCCTAACTCAACTCTTGAATATAGCACCTTCCAATGTGTGCTTTTCAAATGTATGTCACCTGTTGATTGTCCTTGAAGGCTGTGCGAGTGTGTGCCATGCAATGGTTGTTCAAGATCTGTAGATCGCCCTTCTCCTGTGAGCAGCAATAACGTCACATATGAGGCAATTGCAGAGGCAGACTGCAAGGGAAGGCCATGAGGCAAATGCAGAAACAGGTGACAGGAAGTGTTGACTTGTACGCCGGGGGTATGGAAGATGTAGCAGTTATTTAACAGCCTGCATCTGGATTGATCTTGTAAGAGAAACTCAGTACCAGGCGTTGCAGGACAAAAGGACCTCTAAATGAACAGCACCTTTCCTTTGGCAAACTATCATCTGCATCCCTGATCTCTCAGACCCAGGGTGTAGATTTCACAAGGCAAACATTTCAGATTAAGCAGTCACCAGTAAACCAACTGTTTGGCTAGTGGTAGGATAGCATCCTGCCACTTTTTAGCCTCTTACAAGGGAACACTATACCTTTAGTCGACACGACAACAGTTTGCAGACCTGCGCTGCAATTCATACATGGATGACTCATTGTCAGGTCCCCCTTGCTTTTGAACCTCAAATTATATTTTATAAAACAAACTTGGCATGTCCACAATTACGTAGTGGTTTACACAAAATCCACTACAGAAAGGGCGCGCTCCACACAAAAAGACGAGTGCACAGTACACCAGCTATCTTACCGCTTGGTTTCAGAGCTATCCACTGTTTTGATGGAAGCGTTACTCACCAGCCAGTGGTCCACCCGCAGCTTGTCTGATGACAAGATGCTCAAGAACAACTCTAGAGCCTGGGCCGTGTGTGAAAGCGAGGTGAAGGACACAAAGGTGTGCTTGAAGCTGGTGTTAAACCTTGCTTGTGAGGATTTGTTTGTGAGGAATAAACTTTGTTTGCGAGGCACTGAGGTTTTGTTGGATTTGAGGAATAAACTTTGTTTGCTTGTGAGGATTTGATTTACACTTCGGTTGTGAGGACTTACGTCTTGATTGTGAAGAGCTTTCTATATTCATTGCTCAGCCAATCACTGCTAGGCAGTGCTGCAGTCAAGACATAGCGGCAGGTGATACACAAATACAAAGACAGACTGGATGGCTTGAAAACGGAGCTACTTTTAAAAAGTTACTTGGCCTGGTGGGCAATAAGCTGTGGCACAGGAGGCACTCACATTATCTTTCCTTTCCTTTTGCGGTAAAGCAGAACGAATCCCAAGCGCTTCCTCTCCCTAGATTTGTTGGTGAGTGCGTGTGCATAACTGCCTATGTGGCTTTTTTCCTGCTTTATTCCGGAATGTGCCGGTTGAGGGAGTAGTGCTCTATGTGAGCGCGAGTTAACGGAACCGTACACCCCTACCTCTGTCTGCAGTGTTCCTGCTTTATTCTGGCATGTGCCGGTTGAGGAAGAAGTGTTGTATGTTAGCGCGAGTAAACGGAACCGTACACCCCTACCTCTGTCTGCAGTGGCGTCAACCGAGGCACCTCGGGGTGTCTCTGTGCGAGCTGGTAGTAGGTGTCATTTAAATAAACGGCCGTGCTACCCTGCCACGTGTGGTTCAAATGCATTGCCATATTACCCAGTTATGTGTGATTCAAATAAACTGCCGTATTACCCTGTCTGCTGTGGTTCAAGAATATCACCATGCCACCCTGTCACGTGTGGTTCATATATACATTGCCATATTACCCTGCTATTTGTGGGGCAAGTTGCGAGCCGACTTGTGCAAAAGAGCATTGATGGTGTTAAGAACTTACTAGGGGTTAGTCATCTTCCAAGTATTCCATACAGCAAACATGCTTTAAATACACCCATCATAAATCCAACACCCATAGAGCGTTTAGGGTAGAAGATTGATAAGTGGTAGCTGGGTGGTAGCTGGGTAATCCTTGAACATATCTCAGCCCAAAGGTTGTATATTAATAGCACACACTGGATGTTTGCTACCCGTAACAAAATCATTAGAATGGCTCAAGTTACGATTCACACTAAACAGACCTTGTATACTCAGCCTCAGGATACTGCTTTGGCTATAGGTGGGAATAAACAGGTCAGTTATGTGACAGAGCACCCCCTTTAAGTCAGATCACCAGATCACATAACTGACCATAACATACTCTCCAGACCATGAGAAACTCTTGAGGCATTCCTGGGCTATTATTATATATAGCTGCAAGCACGGGCTCAAGACCCGACTAGACCTCATTAGGACACTGTTTCCTTGCAAATTTTGTTAAATGAGATGATTAGTTCAAACATAAAATGGTTTGCAAGACACAGAAGAGGGAGCTCTGACGCACCTGGTGGTGGTTCACGATGGGCAAGCAGTAATACGGCAACTTTCCAGGCGGAATTTCATTCTTCCTGTCAAGGAACCAGGGGCCAGCAAGCACCTGGCAGAACAGGTGGGCACAAAGTGTTCTGATTATGGCTTTTTTGGCTGAGAGATGTGTGAGCCTCACAGCACGGCCGACTGAAACATCTTACACTCAATTGCATCCAGATCAGATTATTTTACTGGATTTAGGTACCAATGCTGTATCTTTCGGCAACGCTGCAACGCACAGAAGTACGTCCAGCGTGTTAATCGGAGTTCTATTTGCTATGATATCTTTAATTTGGAGTCATGGATAAAGCTCACCTGTGCGAGATCAGGACGGCAGTGCAGCAGCTCATTGTATGCAGCATGGGAGCTACTCCAGCTGCTCATGCCCCCCTCCTCCGCCGGCTGCAAGCACATAAGGCCTGCATGCATTATCAATACTATGCCAATGACTGTGCACGCACTATGCAGCATAGCCAGCTGCTTGAGCTGCCCTTCTTTGCTGATTGTAGCACAAGAGACACGCAACGATTGGAGGTACGCACACAGTAATTAATACCTACAAGCTACCTACGATACCAGTGTCAAGGACCTCCTAGGCTGATATATCACGAGTGTGTAGGCGAGAAGTAGCTAGCCAAAGCGACAGCCTAGTTGTAGGCATAGGCTATGAGATCGGCTGGGTTCTAAGACCAGGCAAAATTAATACCTACAAGCCACCCATGGTATGTTGAATGAAGACGACCGGTGACCAGCAAACACTTTCCTATTCAGTATTTATTCCGGCTTCTTTTTGCAGCTCCCAAGATGCACAGCAGATCAATTTGTTGCACATGTTTGTAAGCATCGCTTACAGCTTCAGAGCAATCAGCCAGCGTGTACAGAGATGCAGGAGGGCATACAACACATAGCATAGGCCCATACGTGTGTCAAGATGGACTTACATGAGTCTACCCATCCATCCCTGCCCGTACCTACAACATCTGCAGAATCACAGTGCCATGGCTGAGCTACTCGTGTGAGGTAGATGCGTGCGGTGGGGTCGTGCTGATCTGAGTCGATGCCCGTGTCTTTAACATGGCCTGCAGCCATATGAGGCACTTGAATAAAAGATTGCGACAAAAAAATAAGTGGGCTTGTGTGTGGGTGCCCACATTAGTAAATCTAATACGCACATTTTAGAGAAGGAGAATTATGACTCGTCAGGCAGACCGTTCTGTGCCTGTTGCAAAAGTACGGCTTTACAAGGGCAGCTCTACAAGGGTAGGGAGGGCAAAGTCTTCTTTTGTCAACGGCCTCGCCTGCAATAAGTCAAAGGCGGGAATCTGCCCCTGATTTCAGTGCTTGAGTGGTTCGTTGCTGATCCAGGTGAAGGACAACACCTTAAAACAACACCTTGTGGGGGGCAAGCTAGCGCTTGCATTCTTACTGACTTGTTCCACCTGTTCCTGTCAGACGGTGTCACCCCACATCTTTGGAACATAGTCAAAATTACGCCTCTTCACAAAAAAGGTCCAACTACGTGCCCCATAAATTATTGTTTGTTGGCTATCAATGGTTGTATCTACAGACTTTTTGCAAACGTGGTCAGGGACTTGCTAGAGGACTGGGCTCTTGCTGAACATCAAATACCAGACTCTCAATTTGGTTTCTGCCCCACAAGGAACACCAACCAACCCCTCTTTATTCTGCGACACATTCTCGCTACTGCAAAAACGAAAAAAATGAAGGTGTTCACTGCTTTTCTGGACACAATCCATGCACAGCAGCGGTAACTCTGCGATTCCCACCTTCACGTATGACAGCACACCTCTGGAACTTGTCGCTCATTTCAAATGTCTTGGAATCATTCTTACTGGTGATGGAAGCATGCTCACAGCTGCTGAAAAGACGACAGACAACTTCAGGTCTGCCATTGCCAAAGTTTACAGAATTAATGACAGCAAGGGTATCAAGCACAGAAAACGTGCCAAGGTTTACAAGAATAAAAAGGCCGGGTAAGATTATGTTCCATCGCTACATATGCCTCAAGGGCATCTTAGCAGAAACTCTAAAAAGCCTGCAACTAAAAACCTCAATAAAGAAGACGGGAAGTTTGCAGGTGAGGTGTCCACACCATCCTACTAGGAGCTGTCGCGTTCAATTCAAGCGCCAGTTAGATTCATGCGCACACAAAGCAGGGAGGATGTAACATGGAGTGTGATTGCTGCGCCTCCTACAACGCTGCTTTCCCGACGCTCTGCCGCTTTGTGCTGCCAAGCTTGTCGAATGGGATTTTATGTGTGCTTGGTGTTTGAGGCTGGCAGGAGCCTGGTGAAGATTGCTGCTTCTTACCTTCTCTCTTGCTTACCTTTTCTCTCTTGCTTACCGCCACTGATCTGTGCGTCTGGAATGACGGGCTCTGCTGGATCTTTATCTCAGCAAAGATTACTAAAGGAAGATTCACTCGAGAATCAGACAGTTGTAAAATTAAAACCCTGAACAATTCCTCACACAACGCACACTTTTATATGGAACTAGGGAACAGAACTATGCGCAAAAAAGCTCTGGGAAATTCAGCTGAAACACTGTTGATCCAGTCATAAATCTCACATGAATTCACACACAGATTCTTTCAACACTGGACTTCATAGAACAGGTCCATCCTAAACCTGTAAATGTTCAATCAACATATTCGCAGCCTTGAAGGGTCTGCATGGAACAGCACTCATGAGAAAACTGAGCTTACATGTCATCAGATCCACAACAAAAACCAATCAAACCAGACGTGACATCACAGAACGCAACCCTCAAAAATATCTTAAAACACTTTAATCAGTACCTTAACGTAGTAGTACTCCTGGTGTTGTGCAAGCTTCTTCCTCCCAACCACTTAACCCCCATTGATAGCCCTTCCTATTTTAATAGCCAGGTGAGACGCTGTGCGTGTGTCTCTGCATTTATAGGGAGGTGGAGGACACAGGCCTGGCACTGCTACCACACTTGAACTCCAGTTTTTAGCTATAGCTATAGGGTGACAGCACCCACCCAGAGGTCTCAGCATACTTCAACAACATCCGTCTCTTCAAGATCAAGTACTGTGAGGACACTAAAGAAAATAAAAAAATAGAGCCACTGTACTCGTTGCAGTGGCTCTCTCAATTTTTGTCGGGTCTGGCGACCTGTGTTGGTTATGCATGGTTATCAGGAGACCAGCCTCGCCGTCTCCTCTCCACGTGGCCCTCGCGAGGGGTGTCTGCGCCAGCGGGCTCTGCGGGTCACGCACGGGCCCTCGTGGTCCTCCCTCACCTGCTGCCGCCGAGCAGTGGTTTTCAACTTTCTGGGGTCCGCCCTCGGGT
>Ga0307966_1001558_pt1 | contig 17939 bp, 21 predicted proteins | sample OrgLakmetagen646_FD_203141 | JGI IMG/M metagenome (GOLD analysis project Ga0307966, IMG submission 203141) | Saline water microbial communities from Organic Lake, Antarctica - #646 | ecosystem: Environmental > Aquatic > Non-marine Saline and Alkaline > Saline | place: Antarctica: Organic Lake... | reverse complement strand
ACCGCCGCATCAAAAACTGATTCAGGGTCTAGTGTTGCTGTGCGTGGGACTGAAAGTTTGGGTGTCCAAAAAAGTGAGGTGTCCTTTGGTAATCAAACTGATAAAAGTACTACTTATGAGTCACTTGCTAAGAATTTAGAAAAGTCAGGCGGTGAAGGTAAGCAGGCGCAAGAGCTTGAAAAAGCTGAGTTTAAAGAGATTCAAGACCTAAAAAAGCGTGATTCCGAGGTGCGCGCACACGAGCAGGCGCATGCTGCTGTGGGCGGTCAATATGCAGGTGCCCCATCTTATGAATATGAAAATGGTCCCGATGGTAAACGTTATGCAGTAGGGGGTGAGGTTTCTATTGACGTAAGTACGGAAAGCGAGCCAGAAGATACCATCAGCAAAATGCAAATTGTCCGAGCCGCAGCCTTAGCGCCGGCTGAGCCTTCTGCGCAAGATCTTAAAGTTGCGGCAGAAGCCACTCAAAAAGAACAAAGCGCTCGCGCAGAAGTAGCGCAAAAAGCGGTTGAAGGAGATGAGCCTAGCCCGAAAAATGCGGCTGTTTCTGATACTAGTCAGCCTAACTTATACACACTCAAAGCCATGCAAGAATACACATTCTCCTCTGCTCCTGCTGCACAATCTTTTAGCGCAGAGGCCTAAGCCCCAGTCTTTATTTCTTAGCTTTCGCAAACGCGTCCGCAAAAGCATTACCCATCATTGCATTTGGATTTGTTTTTGCACTAGGTTTGCTTTTAGGCGGATTGTTTTTTCCTTTCTGTTGAGCGCTTTTTTGCTGAGTACGCTGTGGCGCCGCAGCATCACTTGTACTTGAAGTCTCGTCATCTAGACGCATGCTCAAGCTAATACGCTTTCTTTTGACATCCACTTCCATCACTTTTACTTTTACCACGTCACCGGTTTTTACAACTTCACGAGGGTCTTTGATAAACTTATTAGTCATCGATGAAATGTGCACAAGGCCGTCTTGATGGACGCCAATATCAACAAAAGCACCAAAGTTTGCGACGTTGCTCACTACGCCCTCCAAGATCATGCCAAGCTCTAAATCATTCATACTCGCTACGCCTTCTTTAAAGCTAGCGGTTTTAAATTCAGGTCTTGGATCACGTCCGGGCTTTTCGAGTTCACTAACAATATCTTTAATGGTTGGTAGGCCGAAGTCGGTAGTAACAAAGTCATTTGCGTTTAATTGGCGTAGAACATCCTGATTACCAATCAGCTCGTTCACCGCTATGCCAGACTTTTGCATAATAGTATCCACAATCTGATAGGCCTCTGGATGCACAGCGCTGCCATCTAATACATTATCGCCATTCATCACACGCAAGAAGCCGGCCGCTTGCTCAAAAGCTTTTGGCCCTAAACGCTCTACCTCTAATAGGCGTTTGCGGTCACCAAAGCGTCCGTGTTTATCTCTAAATTGTACAATATTGTTAGCAAGGGTTTTATTAAGTCCTGACACATGGCTAAGTAACGCGGGTGATGCAGTATTTAAGTCAACACCTACTGCATTCACGCAGTCCTCAATCACATTGTTGAGTGATTGCGCAAGTTGGCTTTGGTTAACGTCGTGCTGATATTGCCCCACACCTATGGCTTTGGGCTCTATTTTAACAAGCTCTGCTAATGGGTCTTGTAAGCGCCGAGCAATAGATACTGCGCCGCGCAATGAAACATCTAAACTAGGTAGCTCTGCAGAGGCAAGTTCAGAAGCAGAATACACCGAAGCACCGGCTTCGCTGATCATAATTTTTTGCAGTCCTAAGTCGGCTTCTGCTTGCATCATTTCAGCAACTAATTTATCGGTTTCACGCGAACCGGTGCCATTTCCTATGCTGATGATGCTGACTTTATGCTGTTTACATAAGGTCGCTAATGTACGTTTTGATTTATCCCACTGGTTTTGTGGAGCATGAGGAAATATTGTGGTGGTAGCAATTACTTTGCCTGTCGTATCTACGATAGCGACTTTTACACCGGTACGAATTCCTGGATCTAGTCCCATAGTGACCTTAGGTCCAGCAGGGGCTGCCATTAGTAAATCCTTAAGATTTTTGGCAAACACGTCAATCGCTTCTTTTTCAGCCTTTTCGCGCAGCCCTGCAAAAAACTCTGTTTCTAAATGTAGACTGAGCTTTATTTTCCACGTCCACTGCACTGCGGTTGCCAGCCATTTATCTGCTGGACTTTGGGTAAGATTAAGCTCAAGTGTTTGTGCGATTAACTGTTCACATGTTTGGGTTTTTAATAAACCCTCTTGCGCTGGATCAGGGTCAATCGATACATGTAAAATACCTTCATTGCGACCTCTGAACATCGCAAGTGCACGGTGGGAAGGGACACTGGCAAACTTTTCGTTGTATTCAAAATAGTCACTAAATTTTTGACCTTTCTCTTGCATACCATTAACCAATGAGCTGCATACATGTGCATTTTTTAGTAGATGACTACGCAGCACTTTCAACACGGCTGCATTTTCAGCAAACTGTTCCATTAAGATAAATTTAGCGCCATCAAGAGCGGCTTTTATATCAGCGATACCCTTATCCGAATCCACATAATCAGCGGCTAAGGTCTCAGGCTCAGAGTCGGTATTACTCGCCTTTAATAAGGCTTCGGCGAGCGGCGCAAGGCCAGCCTCAATGGCTATTTGACCTTTTGTGCGACGACGCGGTTTGTAAGGTAAATATAAGTCCTCTAATAATGTTTTACTGTCGGCTTGTTCAATCTGAGTTTTTAATGTCTCATCCAATTTTCCTTGCTCGGAAATGGATTTAATGATTACTCGACGTCGATCTTCAAGCTCACGTAAGTAGCCTAGGCGTTGCTCTAATAAACGCAATTGAGCATCGTCTAAGCCTTCGGTGGCCTCTTTGCGGTAGCGTGCAATAAACGGCACTGTTGCGCCATCATCTAATAATGCTACTGCTGCTGTGATTTGTGACTCTCTTGCGCCAAGCTCTTGAGCAATAATTTTATTAATCATAAAGGATAGGTATCTCGTTGTCGGTGTTAGCACGCTATAAGTGCTCTGATGACCGCGATTATAGCGCTCATGCAGTGCCTATGCGACTTTTGTGTGGGTAATTTTAACGCTTTGCTAGCTTTGTATGTGGGATATCTGTTTGTTTGGGTAGTTCTTATGGTGTTTTATAATGAATTGACTCTACAAACCACGTAACGGTACCCGCTTCAGTTGTGACGTCAACCTCATCACCAACTGCTTTTTTGAGTAATGCTCTGGCCATTGGTGAGTCGATAGAAATAGCTTCTTTACGACCAAAAATCTCGTCATAACCAACAATTTGAAAGGTTTTGCGAATGCCTTCCTGATTCTCGATTTCAACATAAGCACCAAAAAATACTCGCCCATCTTGATCAGGATGGTAATGTACTACTTTCAAGCGTTCTAGGGCTTTGCTGATATATCGAATGCGCCGGTCAATTTCACGGAGACGTTTCTTATTATACTGGTAGTCAGCATTTTCACTTCGGTCCCCGAGGCTAGCGGCCCATGTCACTTTTTTTGTGGTTTCAGGACGTTCTTCACGCCACAAATAATCAAGCTCTTGTTTGAGCTTTGTGAAGCCTAACGACGTTATTAGAGGGGTTGCCATAGAATAATGCTTAAATTTTGAACTAAAAAATAAACCATAAGTCTATATTACACGAGTATGACTTTATGCCATACTGCATTCTCGCATCAGGAGATAAAATGCCAATTACCAGTAACCAACGCAATGCCCGCAAGCACACATCGACCCTTTCTATGGCAATCTCGTTTATTGCCATCAATTGTATCATTGTTAGTGTTTTGACCTTTGCGCTTGCCGCACTTGCAGTTGTCACTAATAATTACGACAAATGGTTTCCTGTTGCTATAGCGCTAAGTGTAAGTTTATTTTTTCTAGGCAGAGTTTTATTATCTAGCAAGATGCGACAACGAATCGATGCTCGCTGCTTAAAGCGATAGGCAGTTGCCCAAAGGCCCTGCCTACCAATAGATGTATCTCAATTCATTTATTACTTTTCTATATTTAACAGCTCAATATCAAATATAAGTGCAGAGTTAGGCGTAATCATGCCCGTTGATCTGGCACCATATGCCAAATTTGCAGGAATATAAAAGCGATATTTAGCACCTTGGTTCATCAACTGAACGCCCTCCGTCCATCCTGGAATAACGCCGTTAAGAGGAAATGATGTCGGTTCGCCTCTTGAATAAGAGGAATCAAATTCCCTACCGTCGAGTAAGGTTCCGCGATAATGAACGGTTACCGTATCGCTCGCGAGCGGTTTACTACCAGAGCCTTCTTCAATAATTTCATATTGTAAGCCTGACGCTGTCACGTTCACGCCTTCTTTTTCAGCATTTTCTGCCAAAAATGCTTGTCCTAAAGCAATATTCGCATCAGCTTCAGCGCTCGATTTAATAGCCTGGGCCTCGCCGAGCGCTTTATCAGCCGCTTGCGCTATCTGTTGAATTTCAATTTTACTTAATTGTGTACTATCAGCAAAAGCGTCTTCAAACCCTGCAATTAATGCGGCTTGATCAGAGCCTAAACCTAAGGTGTCTTGTTGTTCTAGTCGATTTAAAGCAAAAAACGCCAAGCTTGCTCCTAAGGAATAACTGGATTTTTGCACATCATTGTTTAAATCAACACTCGATTGTTGTTGGGATCCCACTTGGACGCCGCCTTGACCACTGGATGATTGATCTTCATTAGAGCTTGTGGAATCCGAGCCACAGGCAGTCAATAAGACAGTTGATAAAACGGCACTGGCTAAATAAGCCTTCTTCATATAAATCTCCGTTAGATAGTTGGATTGTAATTGGATGCTTAGGATATACTCATACCTATGTTAGTCACCTGCAGTTAAAAGTAAAGCTATCAGCAAATGAATAAAGTTATCAATACAGCAGCAGTCAGCGTACTTATTGTTTTTTTACAGGCATGCAGCGTACCGGGCTCTACTCCAAACAGCAGAACGAATTTATCTGACTCGGGTGTGTATGCCGCAGATTTAAGTTCAGACGGGCAGCATGCCGTGGTATCGCAAGTTAGCGGCGCTATTGCTGTTTATTCTTTAGAAGATATGCAGCTGCTTTACACTTGGCAACATCAAGGCGACACCACTAATCTGGTTGATAATGTGCGCTTTTCGCCTAACAATCAGTTTGTTGTAACATCAGATATGGACGCTTTCGCTATTTGGAGCATGAGATCTGGTGAGCCTATCGGGTTTTGGCGCATAGACCAATCCACTATTCAGGATGTTGCTGTTAACGACAATGCACGGGGGGTATTAGTAGCACGTGCAAATGGTGCAGTGATGTTTTTTGAACCGCAAACACAGCGCCGTTTGGAATTTTTAGGGCATGGCGATAGCAAGGTGAATGCAATCGATTTATCGGCAAATGGCAAATATGCCTTGAGCGGCGGTAATGATTACAATGCTTATTTATGGAGTACTGAAAGCGGTCAAGTTATGCATGTATTTGGACATTCTAACCGAGTGACCATGGTAAAACTTGATCAACAAGCGCGTTATGCCTTTACGTCTGACGGTCATGATGACGCTCAAATTTGGGATGTGCAAACAGGCGAAGCGGTAAGTCAGTTATCCTTTATTGAGAGACAAATTATTTTTACCAGCGCTGATTTTTCAGATGATGGTAAGTACTTGCTTACAGGTTCTCCCTCAAAAAGGTTGATGTTGTGGGATGTCCAGACGGGTAAAGAGCTTAAGCAGTGGCGTGTTGCTCCCAGCGATGGCCCAGCACCACAATCTGCGGTGGTCTACGCAGTAGGGTTTAAACAATCGCAAGCGATATCTATCGCAAGCAGTGGAAATTTAGCATTTTGGAATATATACGATGAGCAATAAATCAATAACCGACGAGCTACTTAGCGAGATTGAAAACCTACAGGTAAAAGTTGCCTATCAGGAAGATACTATTGAGCAACTGAATAAAATTGTGACTGAGCATCAATCGCAACTTCAACATTTGCAGTCGTTTTCACATAAGGTCATTGAGAAGTTGCAAAGTATAGAAACGAATGATGGCTCGGGCTCTGATGAGATTGAGTTGCCGCCTCATTACTAGATATTACCTCGCCTTAGGGTTTAAACACCCCAATGACCCCTGCATCGTTTTTGCTGGCGGCTGCAACGTCTTTATCAGTCTGGCTTTCACTATAATCACAGTTAACGCAGGCTAGCATTTCAATATTGTTTTCAAAGTACAACATAAGAGTGTCAGTTTGTTTGCATGACGGGCAGGTTGCCCCTGCGATGAAGCGCTTTTTCGTTTTATTAACCATAGTTTGAATGAATATTCCTTTTAGTTAGACAGGTATTATACACCCCTTGTAAGACTAATGATCATCAGTGCTTTATTTGCTATGCTTGCGCGCAAATTTGTTAGCTTCAGTAATCATGATAAGACTTCAGGATTTGACCCTGTATAGGGGCATAAAGCCGCTTTTAGAAAATGTGAGTTTAGATGTATTTAGCGGCCAAAAGGTCGCTATTATTGGTCGTAATGGCTGCGGTAAATCAAGCTTATTTGCGATGCTGTTAGGCGAGCTAGCACCGGATATGGGGCATTGTACCTGGCCGAGTGATTGGCAGGTCGTCTCAGTCGCGCAAACTATTGGTGAAACGGGCATGTCGGCGCTCAGTTACGTCGTGGCGGGAGATAGTCGATTACAGCAACTCAACAAAGATTTGGCCAAAGCCGAAGAGGCTCATGACGGTCATCAAATTGCATTATTACATGATCAACTTGCCCAAGCTGGCGCATATGATATCGATGCTAGAGCTGCGACAATACTAGCCGGGCTTGGTTTTTCAGAAGTAAAATTGCATCAGAGTGTATCGTCATTTTCAGGTGGCTGGCAGATGCGCTTAAACCTGGCGCGAGCGCTTTTATGCCCATCTGACTTGCTATTGCTCGATGAGCCCACCAACCATTTAGACTTAGATGCTGTGCTGTGGTTGGAAACCTGGTTACAACAATACAGCGGTACCTTGCTACTTATTTCCCATGATAAAACCTTTATTGATAATTGCGCTAATCAAATATTGAGCTTTGAGAATAAAGCATTGATGTCTTATACCGGCGGTTATTCAGGCTATGAGAAGCAACGCGCGATGCGCATAAAGTTAGCCGCTAGCGAATACGAGAAGCAGCAAAAGAAACGTGAACATCTGACTGCCTTTATTACTCGTTTCAAAGCCAAAGCAAGTAAGGCCAAACAAGCCCAAAGCCGCGTAAAACAGCTAGAAAAAATGCAAGACATCCTTCCGTTGCATCAATCCAGTGGCTTTTCTTTTGAATTTAGGACACCCAAAAAACTGCCCAATCCTCTTATCAAAATGGAAAATGTGCAGCTTGGATATAGCGAGCAGCCTATTCTTAATAAGGTGCATCTGAATCTGGTACCGGGCAGTCGCATTGGGCTACTGGGAAAAAACGGCGCGGGTAAGTCGACCTTAATCAAACTGATGTCGGGTACCTTGTCCCCTTTGGCGGGAGAGTATTTAACCTCTGCTGGACTGCATATTGGTTATTTTGCTCAGCATCAGGTAGATGCATTAGATATGCAGGCAAGCCCTTTTGACCATATTCAGCGCCTAGATGTCAAAATGACCGAACAAGCCGTACGAGATTATCTCGGTGGCTTTGGCTTTCATGGTGATGAAGCGGTTGCTTTGGTTGCGCCCATGTCCGGGGGAGAAAAGGCGCGCTTAGTGTTAGCTATTTTAGTATTTCAAGAACCGAACTTACTTTTACTCGATGAGCCAACTAATCACTTAGATATTGAAATGCGACAAGCACTTAACTTTGCGTTACAAAGTTTTGAAGGGGCGATTGTGCTGGTATCGCATGACCGCTACTTATTGGCGTCGGTGTGTGATGACTATTATCTGGTGGATGATGGGCAAGTAAAACCCTTTGCTGGAGATTTAGAAGATTATCGTAAGTGGATGTTAGCCAGTGCCGCTGCTGCTAGAGCTTCACTCAATAGCGATACGACATCAAGCGAATCAGTGCCGTCGCTAACTACGAGTGTTATTGACCGCAAAACGCTTAAACGTCTAGAGGCTGAGTTTCGCCAGCAAACCAAAAGTTACCGTGAGCAAATAAAGCAACAAGAAGCTAAGATGGCAGACTTGAATCAGCAAAAACAAGAGATTGAATCACAGATGAGTGAGCCCTCTTTGTACGATGCTGAAAATAAAGCTAAGTTGACACAAATGATTGCAAGCCAAGCGCAGATTAACAGCGCTTTAGATGAATCCGAAATGCTTTGGTTGGATGCTCAAGAACAACTTGAACAAGCGCAGGTAGATTTTGACGCGCGTGTTGGGGGTCAAGGCGATGTTTAAGATAGATGACAGGGCGTTTTGGGACTACTCGTTGTTGGCTTACAAAAACGAGGCCGTAAAAGATGCCTGCTTATTATTGCAAGATAATATGGACCTGAATGTGAATGTGATGCTATCGATGATGTACTTATGCCATCATGATCGTATGTATCATTTTGAGGACATTGAAAAGCTTGAAATGGCTATTAGTGTTTCAGAAAAAGTCTTAAAACAACATCGAGCCAAAAGGCGTGACTTAAAAGCGATTGATACCGGCTTTTATGAGCAAGCATTGCGCGAGGAATTGGTACTCGAAAAGCAGCAGCAAGCGCAAATAAGCGAATACGCCAATACTTTGGTATTTAATGCTTATGGCGAACCGACGCAACTTTCTGATCAACTGGTTGCTTTGTGTATGCGTCAATCAATGCGCCCACAGTTTAAGAAAAAAAACCAAGTAAAAAGTGTTTCAGCTGACGAGTTAGATGCCTGCGCGGCCTTAGCAAACTTTGTTGAACGTGATTGGAATTACCGTTGATGCTAGGTGGTGAGTCATTTTGAAAACACAATTTGGTAAAATCTCTCAATCGACATTTCAAGCGCCATGGTGGGCACGCAATGCTCATATTCAAACTATTTATCCAAAGTTTTTTTTAAGCACACCCGAAACTTTGTTCTTGCATGAGCGAATTGACACTCCTGACGGTGATTTTTTAGATTTAGCACTTAGCATTCCGGAAAACGCTAGGGGTATAGCATTATTGTTTCATGGCTTAGAGGGCTCAAAAGACAGCCATTATATTCGTCATCTCTCGCATCAATTATCTCAGGAAGGGATTGCCTCGGTGGTGATGCATTTTCGTGGCTGCAGTGGTGAAATAAATAGAACGCCGCGGGCTTATCATTCAGGTGAAATTACTGACGCCCAACATACGCTTAGGTGGCTCAATGCACGATATTCACATCTAAAGTTGTTTACAGTGGGTTTTTCGCTTGGTGGGAATATGTTACTCAAGTTGCTAAGCGAGCAGCATCAATTTCCTATCGTGGCTGCGGTAAGTGTGTCAGCACCTTTAAATTTGGCGGCTAGCGCAGATGCGATCAACCGCGGTTTTGCAAGAGCATATCAAGCACATTTACTGAAAAGTATGAAAGCGAACTTATTAACAAAGATGCAGATGATAGATATGAGCGCACACATTGCGTTAAACAAAGATCAGGTCGCACAGTTAAAATCATTTCAAGGCTTCGACCAATACGTCACCTCCCAACTGCATGGCTTTGCAGATGCCAGCGACTATTACCAAAAAGCTAGCGCTTTACCCGATTTACATAAAATTCAGACACCCACCTTAGTACTTCATGCAGCAGACGATCCCTTTATGGACAGCCGCGTAATACCCAGCGAAGCTGACTTGTCAGCTAATATTGCTTACGAATTGAGTCAACAGGGAGGACATGTTGGCTTTGTTGGTGGCACAATGAGGACACCCAAACTTTGGCTGCCCGAACGCATCACTCAATTTATTAGCGAGCATTTATGATTATTCCTTACGAGCAACTTTCTGATGAAATTTTAGATAACATCATTGAAGCCTTTGTTCTCAGAGAGGGAACGGATTATGGGGATATTGAATATACACTGGCGCAAAAAGTTGAACACGTGAAACAGCAGTTAGCCTCTGGTGAGGCCTTTGTTGAATATTCTGAGGAGCATGAAAGCGTCACAATTATTGCGCGCTAACATTTTTGATGCGCGCTAACATTTTTGAGTGTCCAAATTAAACGCTAGGCAATAAAAAAGCGCGATTGTAAGTGTCTAAATCGCGCTTTGATTGTATTAGTAAAGCTTAATTATTATTGAATACCACATAGAACGTAAACGGTACAGTTTGGGAAATATTTTGCAACTTAGCGACTTCTCTTAGCGCCTCTACTCCACCCGTTAGACCAAAATCAGCTGCATTTATTACAGTAGGTTTTACTGTAGCCGCTGACAATTGTCCGTTTGTTAAACCCGTGACGACAATATCAAAACTTAGCTTGGAACTTGCACCGCTTAGGCTCAGCTCACCTTCCACAGTAGCTAGTTTTCGCTCGCCGGGCAAAAGACTTAACAAACTATCATCTAACTGAGCAGTAAATTTCGCATTCGCAAAAGAAGCCACGTTAAACAGCATCGTTTGCATGCGCTCATTGCGAATAGGGATGAGTGTGTTAACTGAGGTTAAATCTACGACTAAGCTCAACGCGCCATCTTCGGTGATACTGCCGGTGAAATTGTCGAAGGTATGACTCTCAGTCACATTAACGTTTTTCGTTGATAAAAAGTTTACAGAGCTGCTGACCTTTTCTAGCTGATAATCTGCCATCGCAAATGGTGCTGCAGACATAAGCGACACCATTAACATTGCTTTAAATCTATTCATGTACCGAGCCATTTACTATCTCCACTGAAAAAAACTTACCTATATTGGATTATACTGTGCCAATCGACTCGTTGATCACCAAGTACAATAAAATCAGGGTTAGTAACCTCTTCTCTTTGGTTGTAACTGAGCTCATCAAAGGTGGCCGCTTTTATCTGTCCACCTGCTTCGTTAATAATGCATTGAGATGCACCTGTATCCCATTCTCCCGTGACGCCTAGTCGCATGAATAGGTCAGCCTTACCTTCAGCAATCAAGCAGGCTTTCAATGAGCATGAGCCAGTGGGTAAAGTTTGATATTTGCGTTTTACCGACAGCCGCTCCATGACACGTTCTCGGGATTGACGCCGACTAATTGCGATCATCACCACGTCTTCGCTTGGAACCGCAAATGGTCTGACTGCGATAGCCTTCGTTTCTGACTGACAGCGTTTGTAAGCCCCTTGATTGAGGCTGGCAAAATACAATGACTCGCCACAGGGCCAATAAATCACGCCAATCACGGGTTGATTTCTTTCAATCAATGCAATGTTGATGGTGAAGTCACCGCTTCGCGCAACAAACTCCTGCGTGCCATCAATAGGGTCAATTAACCAATAGCGCGTCCAGTCTTGCCTTTGATTAAGCGCCGGTATTTCAGTCTCTTCAGACATGATAGGAATATTAGGAGTTAAGCGAGACAGTGCTTCGGTAATAATTTCATTGGCGCGATAGTCTGCGCTAGTAACAGGCGATTCGTCTTCTTTCTCGAAGGTCTCAAAATCACCTTTGTCATAAATATCGAGTACTTCTATACCGGCTTGGACCGCAACTTCTTTCGCAATTTCTAGCAATGCATCAATCGATTTTGACATCATAAGCTTGCTCTCCACCGTTGTAGCAATAACAATGCCGCGATGCTGCGAGCTTCACCAAAATCCTCTCGTGCAAGCAGCTCATCAACATTAGCAACGGGCCACGGGACGACTTCTAGCGGCTCTGGCTCATCGCCCTCTAGTCGGCTAGGGCTTAGGTTTTGAGCAATTAGAATATCCATCGAGGCATTAAAAAAGGTGGGGGCCATCCATACTTTCTGTAGTGGGAATATATCACTTGCGCGATAGCCCACTTCTTCTTGCAACTCGCGATTAGCTGCCTCAACGGCCGTTTCACCTGGGTCGACTAGGCCTTTTGGGAAGCCAAGCTGATAAGAGTGCGTGCCTGCGGCATATTCGCGAATCAATAGCATTGTATCGATATCAATGAGTGGGATGATCATCACCGCACCGCGACCGGCTCCAGCCATCCGCTCAAATTCACGGGTTTCACCGTTGCTAAAAGTTAAGTCAAGCTGCTCAATTTTGAACAAGCGACTTTTTGCCACGATTTGGGCTTTATCAATATTAGGCAATTTTTTATTCGGATTAATTTTACTCATTCAACCAACACAAGATACACTAACACTACAATTTTTATAACATTAGCATAAGGACGATAGATTGGCACTCTTACCCTGGCATAAGATAGAAACGGTTTTATTAGATATGGATGGAACCCTACTAGACTTGACCTTCGACAATCAGTTTTGGGTACATCATATCCCTAAAAAACTCGCTGCGAGCACGGGTCTTTCACTTGAGGAGTCTTATGAGAAGATGCGAAAAGAATACGAGCAAGTGCATGGTGAGATTCAATGGTACTGCCTAGATTATTGGGCAGAGCAACTTGGTCTTGATATTATGTCTGCTAAGCGTGAGTTGATGCATTTGATTCGTATGCGCCCCGATGCTATTCCTTTCTTAGACGCACTGAAACATAGCCAGCGCGAAGTAGTATTGGTAACTAATGCACACCCTGACAGTCTGTCGTTAAAAATAGAAAAAACACAGTTAGATACGCACATTGACACACTGATTTCTACTCACCAATTTGGCGTTACAAAAGAATCCCAGTTGTTGTGGCAACGCTTGCATGCACATCTAGATTTTGACCCTCAGCACACCTTATTTGTAGACGACAGTCAACGCATACTCGACGCGGCAAAAGAATTTGGTATCGCTTATACCTTGGGGATCACTAATCCTGATAGTGAACAAGCTGAAAATGAAATCATAGGACACCCAACGACGAACAACTACTTGCAGATCATTGAATCGATTATTGCTAATAATTTTGAGCGGCAGTCTGCAAATGATTAAGACTTTTTGCATTAGCCCGTGCGCGTGGTCCACGCCGTTGTTGGCCTCATATAAGTTGGCTTCAAATAAAGAGTACAAGATATGACATTAGTAGTACCTCAGGTTCTTACGATTGCAGTGGCGTCGCATAATCCAGTTAAAGTAAAGGCCGCTCAACAGGCCTTCGCTGCGGTTTTTGCCAATACTCAGATAGATGTGATAGAAGTTGATGCCGATTCAGGTGTTCCAGACCAACCTATGAGTTATGAGCAGACCCGAGAGGGCGCTTATAATCGAGTAATAAATAGTCGTGCAGTGCAAGCGGATTATTATATTGCGTATGAAGGTGGGGTTGAGGTATTTGAGGATGGTCCGAAGACCTTTGCAATTGTGTGTATTTCAAATGGGCAAGATACTATTTATGGTCAAACATCAACCTTGCCATTGCCCCTAAGTATTTATCAAAACTTGCTTGCAGGCATGGAACTAGGTGATGCGATGGATGCCTTGTTTAACACTCATAACATTAAGCAAAAGGGTGGGGCTATTGGCCAGCTAACGCAAGGCATTGAAACGCGATTAAGTATTTATCAAAGTGCTGCCGTACTGGCCTTGAGCTTTTTTGCTCAGCCGCATTTGTATGATGTTATCGATAGTGAAAATGCAGTAGATTAAAATCTTACAGTCTTATTTGGTAAAAGCCCTGAGAGTCGCGTTGAAAAAAGCTATCAGCGGCTTGTTTTATTGCGTTTGGTAAGTCTTCGTTGGGCATAAACTGCCCATTGATAGAATAGTTGCCTGCTTGGTCAACGATAATCCTTCCCGATAGTTGTAAATTGTTACCGGGCTTTATGTCTACTGATAGATCGCCCTCACTGCAACTTAGGTCAGCATCAAAATTCCCTAATTTAACCGCCTGTTGTGGGGTATCCACTTCAGCATTAATCCATGCGCCTTTGCCAGACAGCAGCGTGCACGTAGGTGTCATCTCCAATTTTTCGATATCCACCCGAAATCGTCCACTTGCGGTTACCGCAACAGGCAGGCGAAACTGCGAAAGTGCAGCTTTGGCCGGCACAAATATTTGGCTGTCTTGCAAGAAGAGCTGATTTGCTGATAAGAGCTTTACTGACGCCGTAGTATCAATATAGATTTGTTCACTGTCTCGAATGGCGCCGCCTTTGACCTGAAGGTTGGCCTTAAGCAGTAATAAACTCAGAGGCTTAAGCGACCACTCGATATTATTTACTCTAAACCCTTTCGCTTCTACTACACCGGCTTTACCATCAAATAAGGTCCCGCTCACTTGCATCATCTTTACTTGCTGATTACTTTGTTGATTCACTAGCTGTGCAAGGTAGCTAGCGGGAATATACATTACCAAAAATATAATGTAACTGAGCAGGCTGAAAACAATCCACTGCCATGTTTTCATATTATTGCTTTCCTAATTGCAGGCGCCTAACTTGCACAAAACCGTCTTCATTGGTTTCACTGAAATCAGACTGGAGAATAATTACACCGCGCTCTTCCAAACCATTTAACCACTGCATAAGCGTATTAAAAGGCACTCTATCAATCCATACTTGGAGCTCTTCGTCTTGAGGTTGCATACGTGATACGGAAATATTAGCTGCGCGTGTTGTTTGATTAATTAACTGTGTCAAAGATCCAGCATAGCGATTGACCTCACCGCTACGCTCAAGTAACTGGGCTCGGGCAGACTGCTCTTGCACCCACACTAATAACTTTTGATCATTTTCTAGCGCAAGTGCTTGTGTCTTAATGCCAGATTGCAGGGGTGCCCAAATCAAAAAATAAAATACCACCACAACGGTGACTGCCGCGGCACATAATACTAAAATTCTTTCGCGCTCTGACAACGCAATAAACCATTTTTTCAAACCTTGCATGTCTTGCTACCTATCCTTTTACCACAATAACGCCGACGACTTGGTCGCCTTGGTTGTTAATTGCGCCTTGGTCGACCGCAAATCCTAGTGACTGGACGTCTCGTCTAAAGCGTTCGAGGGATTCAAAATTATTCGCGACTGACTGCATGCGCAATTCGGTTCGACTGGCATCGTAGCGCAAGGTTTGCGGTGTCACACCTGAGCTAGCAAAAGCATCACTGAGTTGTGACAAAATGGCGAGCATACCGATGTTGCCACCTGCTTGTTCGAGTCGCCTCATCTCCCTCTCAACCGCTTGACGAGCTTGCCTATACTGTCCGATATCGGGAAATCCTTGGCTTATAGCGGCAGTGATTTGTTGATTAATTTGTTGGCGCTGAGATTTAATATCATTGAGTTCAAGGGTTTGAGCGACAATATTTACGGTCAGTGCGATTACCGCCAGTCCGGCCGCAATCTTCCATTTTTGCCAATGTGGATTGCCTTCTCGTTTTACGGCAAAACGGTCTTGAAATAAATTTAAGCTTTTAGCATCAATATTTTTAAGCATCATCAGCAGTGGTAAATCGGTATAGTCACTAATGACCTGTTCTGGATTAATATCATCCAGCCCATCTATGTCACTGAAACACGTAATGGCCTTTTCATCTTTGCTGGCCGTTTGTGTGATAACACTAAGTAACCAGTTGCCTTCACCCGCTAGTCCTTGCCAGCGGTCGGTGCGTGCGATAATCGTGTTTTCAAGCTGTACCAATGACACTGTATTGTCGTTGTAGGGTAAGGCTAACGCATCAGGCACCATAGTTTGGCAAAAGATACCCGCGTCTTTAAGAGCTTGTTGCCAGAGTTGTAGCTTTTCAATAGCGACTGCTGCGACTTGTTGTAAGTCGCCATCACGCTCGCCAAGCGCAAAAAAGTGCTGGCTTATGTCGCCACAAATGTCTTCTTCAAGCATGAAAGGGATAGCACCGAGCGCCTTGCGACTGGCATTGCTAGGCAAGTTTACATAAGTTAGCAATACATCTGAACTTGGCGCAAGGGCAATTACCTCTGCGCTATCAGCCCTATCCTGCAGTGATGCCAGCTCGAGGGCATTCGCTAACTCACCTGATGCGATGATCTCTGCCGCTTGCTCGCTGTACACTAACCAATGCACAGGGGCGTGCATATCTGCACCTAATCTGAGTATTAAACGTTGCACTAATTAAAAGCCTCCAAATTCACGTCTGACTACGGTAACCACACCGTCTTCAACATTAAATAATGTGGTCAGTCTAAACTGAGCATCATTGTATTTCGCGGTAGTGCTTAGCTTAAAGTATTTTGTGTTAACCGCAAACCAATCTAACTGCTCCGGCTCTAAATTAAGTGAAGAAACTGCCGGTAAGCGCTTAAAGTCCTCAATATTTTGAAAGCCTTCAGGCGGTCTGTTCGAAATAATAGTTTGAGCAGTTTGCAGGCTTTCGCCTAAAAACGCCGCCAATACCTGAGCACCTTCCTCGGTGATAGTGTTAACGTTAACGCTTAGCTTATTCTCTGGGATGACGCAGACCAACGGCATTAGGTCGCCAAGCCATTGATTTTCGATACCCGCCGAGATCCCAGTAATCAGACGCAATTCGGTTTTACTCGACATTGGGCTATTTGCAGCTAAATAAGGTGAGCTTAATGACTCGTAATCGACGTCTTCTGCACCAAAGTTGGAAGGATTATCGTCTTCATCAATCCAATCAATAATCGAGTCGGTAATACTGTCAACCGTAAACGAATCATCAATTATAAGCGTAGATAAGTTATGAAAAACTTGTTGACTGAGGCTGCGCCCGTTTGCAGGGCTTGAATTTGACTGTCTCGGTGTGCGGTTTGCTGAGCCTTGCTCTTCCGTTGAATCGGATTCGGATGACTCAGGATCTGATGAACCCGCGGCGTTAGGGTCAAACTCTGAGTTGATCGCATTTAGATTGAAGCAAGATTGCATATCGTATAGCTCAGCTTTTATACTACCGCCTAATACAGGGTATTCAAAAACCTGCGCCCAAGGCTGTTCTAGGTTGATATTATCTGGACTGAGTTTGCTCAGAGTACTTAAAGAGCTACGTGCAAATTGCTCGGCACCGAGGGCATACCAATAGGCTTGATTATTTTCTTTGATATTCAGAGCACGAACGACGTTCAATTGCAGTCGCCCGGCCATTTGTGTGGCCAAAATACTGATAAGTGCGACAATTAATAAAACTACAACCAAAGCTACGCCGTTTTGCGAATGAACTCTTTTTATTTCATTCATAAGCTCACCTGAAATACGCGTTCGATAAGGCCATATTTTGACGAGTTAATAGTGACTTTTACGGCGCGAGGTAATTCAGTACTTTCGATGGTTTCTGACCATTCAAAGGCTTCTGTTGCGCTCACTTCGCGCAGCATCTCAATTTGTAAATCCTCAATATTTTCTAATAACACGCGTACTTTAGGCTCTGTGCCAACGACCGAATCTACATAGTTTGTGTGTAATCGTTGAAGTTGATTTTCTTTTACACGATACACCACATTTTGTAAGGTGCTTCGAGCTAAGATTAATTGTGGGTTATGCCAACCATTGCGAACAAAACCAACGCCGTCGGCGTCGCTCTCAAATTCAAACTCACCACCGTCAATCATCAGATTATTTTCTTGGCCTTGCAGGCGCGGAATACGGTCAACAATTTGCTGAAAGTCACGTTCAATAACCAGCATGGCGCGTTGCAAAGACTGCAAATCAGAAAGCTCACTATCAGATAACTCACTACTGGCGCTGACACTTTGCAAAACCTGGTTAGTCGCAACCGCCACCAAAGAAAAAATAGCTATCGCCACAATCAACTCAATTAAAGTAAATCCTGATTTTTGGACACCCAAACTTTGCTTGCCAACGAAGTCATGTTTTATTTTTTGGACACCCAAACTTTTAGAAAGAGAGCGCTGTTGGCATGTCATATTCATGTCTATTGCTGTGCCATAAACGTCGATACCGCTGTGATTGAGCTGGTTAAATCTTCGTTTTCATAAACAGTAACCGT
>Ga0307966_1001557_pt1 | contig 17948 bp, 16 predicted proteins | sample OrgLakmetagen646_FD_203141 | JGI IMG/M metagenome (GOLD analysis project Ga0307966, IMG submission 203141) | Saline water microbial communities from Organic Lake, Antarctica - #646 | ecosystem: Environmental > Aquatic > Non-marine Saline and Alkaline > Saline | place: Antarctica: Organic Lake... | reverse complement strand
CTGCTCGTTCAAACAGCTCATTGCTCTGTTTAAGGGTCCAGAATTTTACGCCACCCCAGCCTGCGGGTCCCTGCAGGAATTTACCTGCGATGGAGTTAGCTTTGAGGAGGTGCATCATGAAAAATGTCCCCCCTTTTTTGATGACTCGCCGGCACTCATACAGAACTTTCAGTTCATCGGTGAGCTCGTTCAGTGTGCCGCCCATCATCAGGCCGTCAAACATACCGGCATAAAACGGCATGGTTCGCGCATCGGCCCGGATCAGAAACATGTCAGCTTCCTCGGAAGACGCTTTTTTTCGTGCCTCCTCGAGCATCGCTTTTGAGATGTCGATCGCCACAACAACGGACTTGCTTTCCGCCTGTTTGACCGTTCGGCCGTAGAGAGCCGTAGAGCACCCCACATCAAGATAGAGTTTATCTTCAGCAGGCTCCAGCCAATCGATGAGAAGCTCTTTCTCTTTTTCGATTGGAAAGGGCTCCCCGGATAAAATTCCAATAGATCGATTTCGCCAGACATCCTCATAGACAGCGGCCGTCACGCCCAGATGGTTGCTCCAGTTCGCGATAGAATAATCGTGCCCTGTGCTCATTAAATCGGCAATATTACCCTCAATTTTGTACTCCTTACCGTTACCTGAAGAGAGCGTACCGGTGTACCGGCTCGAAAGATGTGATGCCTTGCCGGGAAGTGGAATCGAGTGTTGATCGCTGTCAGGTGCGCGCAGTTTAAGATCCATGAATAAGAATTAAATTTTTTACAAACCTGAGTTCGGCATTATAAAACTAAGTGAGTGAAAGTCCTCTTCATAAAAGGGGAAAGGGGATGTTTATCAGAATTCGAAAAAACCGACTGAACACCTCACTAAATCTATCCGCCCGCGAAAGACTTCCGTCTCTATTTTTATAACCGAACTCCGGTTACAATAGTGAAAGCGTACGTCAAAACAATAAAGGTGTTGCAGGAGTTCTGACAGGAAGTGGCCATCTTAATTTTAATCAAAGTGGTAATGATGAGAAGTGCCCTGGTCTGATGAGAGCTATTTCTGAACTACAATTGAGATTTGAGCACCTTTTTCAACACCCAGCATCTCCCGGGCATCTCCTTTGTTGATGGCGATCTCAAGCACGCCGGAGCTGCCAACATAGGCAGCGGGCTCGCCATCGGAGACATCTCCAAACGTGGAGACAATGGTATCGAAGATGGTATTCCCCACATAGATTTTCAGATTGGCGTTGGCACCTGCTTCACGGATCATCGACCCGGGAATATTTGATATGAGATTGCCAAAATGGTCGATATGAACAATCCAGCCCTGAACGCCGTCTTTGTCGGAAATGGGAACGGCCCAGCGATAAGTTTCGAGTTTTTCTATTGGGTTTCCAAGCTCAGACATTGAAACGCCATTCGCCAGATGAGCCGCTACCGGAGCAAATATGTCGCGCCCGTGAAATGTATTGGACGGATCCGAAAGCCAGTAATCTGGATTGGTCAGTTCCACTCCCTCATATTCATACTGGTCTGCAATGAGAGAGAAGATGCCGTTGTCGGGCCCCACAAAATACTGGTCTTCAATCTTGATCGCGATAGGTTTTCGGTGTGTGCCAACTCCCGGGTCAACAACTACAAGGTGCACGCTACCGGGAGGAAAGAGCATCGCGGAGTTTCGAACCACCCAGGCGCCTGCCATAATATCCTGTGGCGGTATTTGATGAGAAATATCGATGAGACGTGCATCTCCTGCTATGGAGAGCAACACAGCTTTCAGAACTCCTACATAGTGATCCTGAATGCCAAAATCTGTTGTAAGAGTTATTAGTGAAGGCATTAATCAGGCATAGCTGTTCAACATCACGGGCATCACGAGCATCAGCATCTCTTCTTCCTCTTCTTCCTCAGACGGTTTTACAATACCGGCCCTGTTGGGAGTAGAGAATTCGAATGTGGCTTCGTCACCGTCGACATTGCTGAGTATATCAGCGAGATATTTTGCGTTAAACCCAATTTCCATTTCACCGGCGTCGTACTCGCAGCTGATCGTCTCTTTCGCCTCACTGCTCATGTCGATATCCTCGGCACGAATGGTGATCTTATCAGGTCCCAGCTGAAGGCGAATCTGACGGGTAGTGGTGCTGGAGAATACGGCAACTCGTTTTACTGTTGACAGCATCTGATCTTTGTCAATGCGCAGAATTTTATCGTTATCACGCGGAATGACGGATTCGTAATTGGGATACTGCTCGTTAATCAGGCGCGTAATGATTATGGTATTACCGCTTTTGAACTGTACATGATCGTCTGAAATGGTGAGGTCGCATTCGGCGGCATCGAGCGCTTTAGAAACCAGGTTGAGTGCTTTTTCAGGAACAATAAAGTTGAGTGGCGTATCAGAGGAGAGGTTTGAATTCACGAAGCGAACCAGGCGATGCCCATCAGTCGCTACAAACTTACTTCCTTCCGTGCCGATGTCAAAATAGACGCCCATCATCGCGGGACGCAAATCATCAGTCGACACCGCAAACATCGTTCGCTGAATAGCGTTTATAATCAAGTCCGTATCGGTGCTCAGATGAACCCCTTCGTCCATGTTCGGGATTTCGGGAAAGTCATCGAAATCTTCGCCAACCAGCTTATACTTCCCTTTATCAGTTCGAAACTGAACGTTGTGGTTTTCATCAACCTCAAAGAAGACAGGTATATTTGGAAGCTGGCGCAGTGTTTCCTGAAGACGCTTGGCTGGAATTGCGACGGCACCTTCCTCTTCAATATCTGCGCTGATATATTCAACGATTGAAATTTCAAGATCGGTAGCCGTGAGTTTGAGCCGGCCGTCTTCACTTTCAAACAGAATGGTTTCAAGAATGGGAAGTGTCGCTTTCGTAGGAACAGCGCCAATTACTGCTGATAAGCCTGCGTTTAGGTCACTGCTGGATACATTAAATTTCATATTCAGAAGTCAAAAAGTTGATCGGTAATGGTCGTTGAATGCGCCTTGATTTTGGATTGTGTATACTAAGAAATCTTGCCTCTTACCGCAACCAGTAAAGGGCGCTAAATTAAGGACATTTCGTCTGCTATGTTTATGCACAAGCACACCTGAATCCAACAAAAAGTTAATGGGTGCAGATCATAAACGAATTAAAGATATATGATGTGCAGTGCCGCGCCGTTTACTTTTTATCTGCCGCTTAGAAAGGGTATATTATCGATCGAATTAAATAGTTTTATATGAGAATGATACTCATCCTGCTGCCATTAACGCTATTTGCGATTGATGCGTCAGCCCAATCGTTTACCAATGCAAAATACGGCGGTGATTTTCTGTCCGTGGGAGCGGGTGCCCGGGCACTCGGTATGGGGAGCGCGCACGTTGCAATAACCAATGATGTGACATCGGCTTATTGGAATCCGGCAGGCCTGGCTGATGTGGAATCGCTCGATATTGCCTATATGCACTCCGAGCGATTTGCGGGAATTGTCAGTTACGACTACGGTGCGGTAGCGTATCCGCTGAAAGAGACCGGAAGCACCATTGCGCTGTCTGTTTTTCGTCAGGGCGTGGATAATATCGCCAATACGCTGAATGCGTGGGATCGTGAACGGAATTTGCCTCGCGAAAACCCGGAAGACTATATTGAGCGGTTCAGCGTGGCCGACATGGCGTTTATCTTTTCATATGCCAGCCGCGAAAGTGAGCAGCTGTCTTGGGGGGTAAATGCGAAAGTTATTAATCAGCGACTGGGACCGTTTGCCGACGCATGGGGCTACTCGATCGATGCCGGTGCGCTCTACAAGATGGGGAATACCCGGTTTGGTATTCATGTGATGGATCTCACGACCATGATGAAATTCTGGTCGGTTAACGATTCTGAGTTTGGCGATTTTGAAGAGACCTTCGGAGATGAGATTCCATCAGGCCAGAATGAGCGGGTGCTGCCAACGGTAAAAGTGGGTGTGGGGCACAGCCGGCAGCTGGGTGATTTTTTGATGACAGGAGCTTTCGACGTGGATATGCGGTTTGAAAACCGGCAGGCCTTTTTTATTAATCTCGGCAGGGTGAGTTTTGAACCGCATGCCGGTATCGAAACCACATACAAGGAGCGGCTCAGTCTCCGCGTGGGGCTTACAGATGTCACAACTGATACAAGAAACAGTGTGTACATCTCGCCGACACTCGGGGCGGGTATTCATCTGAAAAATGTGTTTGTTGATTACGGCTTTGCAAACTTCGGAGGCGGCGCCACATCGCTCGGTGTTACTCACCGGATCTCCCTTCGTGTGACGATTTGAGGTAATTCTATTCCAGAGGTGTGAAGGAGTCGTTGAATAAGAATCTTCACCGCATGAATTCGCTTCATCCGGTGAATGATATCCGTATTTGACCTGACAACTGCCACCCGAAATCATGGAAAGACGGCCCACTTCAATAAAACGTACTCTTGTTATTTCGAGTAAAGTGACTGGAGCGAACGCACCGTGAGATCTCATATGTTCTGACTCATTTCTTTACAAAAGGAGAACTCTCCACAAGCTACGCCGCCCATTGAATAATGGCGGTATTGTCATCTCGAGCTCCTAATTTTGCCCAAAAAGCAGGGCAACACTATCTTAGATGTGACAGGATAGATCTCCCCTTCAGGGGAGTACTCCGCCGGCTGGCGGAGGGAGGGGTGTCCAACGGGATTCATTACCAACCTGAACACCGGACTCCGACCTCGTCATTATGCTTATGAACACCCCTCGCACCCTGTTCTAAACGAGCAGGATGATCTCCCCTCCAAGGGAGATTGGATTCACAGCTATTGCAATTCATGCAAACCCCCAAAGAGATGGCTTTGCCACAAACAACGAATTTCAAATCTATCACCGGAAATTTAAGTGAAAAACAATATTTTGATTTCTTTATAAATCACACCAAAAAACCGATAGCATGAACCATCAAATAATGATTGCCGGGCCAACAGCATCAGGTAAAAGTACATTGACCGTAATGCTGGCAAAATGGATTAACGGCGAAATCATATCAGTTGATTCCCGCCAATGCTATCGACAGATTAATATCGGGACGGCAAAACCCACAGATGAACAGCTCCGTGATGTGCCTCACCACAATATCTCCAATCTGGATCTCAGTGAAGAAGATTCAGCGATGGCTTTTAACGGACGGGCGATGTCGTGGGCACGGGAGATTGAAGAGCGTGGGCGGACCGTCATTTTTTGTGGCGGCAGTACGCTTCACCTGCAGAGTTTGATACGCCCGCTGGACGATATGCCTTCATCAAACGAGGAGAATATTGAGCAGCTTCAGGCCGAGATTGACGAACATGGAGTGGATCCGCTTTTTGAACGGTTGCAGGAAGTTGATCCGGAATACGTCTCGGGCATGAACGACAGGAATCCCCGGCGCATTATTCGGGCGCTGGATGTGTGGATGCAGACCGGTAAACCATTTTCACACTTTCACAATGATAAACCGTTTGAACAACCGGAGAACATGAGCGTTTTTGCCACACACTGGCCGCGAAAAATGCTGCATCAGCGAATTGAAGATCGATGCAATGAGATGCTGGAGAACGGATTGGTTGATGAGACCAGGCAGCTGCTGGAATCGGGATATTCTCCGGATCTCCAGGCGCTTCAAACCGTGGGCTACCGGCAGGTGATTCAATATCTGAACGGGGATATCGGCCGTGAACAGATGGAGAAAGATTTCAAAACGGCGACCCGGCGCTACGCCAAACGGCAGATTACCTGGCTGAGACGCTGGCCGTTTTTGACTTGGCTCAATTGCTCAGAAAACAGCCATGAGGGCCTTCTGGAAACGATTCAACATCAGGTAGCGGCTGACATGAATAAAGGTTAACTTTAAGTTTGTCATTCAACCGTTGAAAATCACCTTCATGTACAAAGCAAACGTTCATATTACACTTCGAAACTCTATCCTTGACCCAAAAGGAAAAGCCGCGCATCATGCGCTGCACAACCTGGGACTAAAGAGCGTTAACAGCGTTCGCATCGGAAAATTTATTGAAATGGATATTGATGCCGGGTCAGAAAAAGAAGCGGCTGATATTGCAGATTCTGCCTGCGCGCAGCTGCTCGCCAATGAGGTGATGGAAGATTATGAGATCGAGATTTTAAAGCTGGAAACGGAAAAGGAATGACAGAATTGCTTCACGATTTGTGGATGCAGTTAGAGCAGGGATCTCCCCAGAAAGGTCCTGAAACGGAGGTGCTCGAACTGCCCGAAGAAGATGAAGCAGAGGATACGCCCTGGCGTGTTATTTTATATGATGACGATATTCATACGTTCGATGAAGTGATCAATCAGCTGCTGAAAGCACTGGGCTGTTCTGTTGAGAAGGCGGAAGAGATCACGCTTAAAGTTCATAATGATGGAAAAGCGACGGCATATGAAGGGTCGTTTGAGGAGTGCCTGAAAGTCAACTCTGTTCTCCAGGAAATTCAATTAGTCACCGAAATAAAAGGATAAAAAACACGTGTCAAAAAAAATTGGCGTACTCGTATTTCCAGGTTCCAACTGCGACCATGATGCCTATCACGCGATGGGTAAAATCATGGGGGCAGACACAACATTTTTATGGCATAAAGATACGGACCTTTCAGGGATTGACCTGCTGATTGTACCCGGCGGCTTTTCGTATGGTGACTATCTACGCTCCGGAGCAATTGCACGGTTTTCGCCCGTCATGCAGTCGGTTGTGGAGTATGCAAACTCCGGCCGCCCGGTAATGGGAATCTGTAACGGGTTCCAGATTTTGCTGGAAGCCAACCTGCTCCCCGGCGCCATGCTGCATAACGAAAAACTGCGGTTTGTATGCAAGAACGTAAATATCCGTGTGGAGCGAACGAACTCTATATACACGTCAAATCTGAATAAAGGTCAGGTGTTGTCGATTCCGGTATCACACGGCGAAGGCAACTATTTTATTGATGATGATGGTCTCAAGCAACTGAATGATCAGAATCAGGTTCTGTTTCGATACTGTGATGCAGACGGAAACCTGACAAAAGAGTCAAACTTCAACGGGTCCGTTGACTCTATTGCCGGTATTCTGAATCAACAGGGCAACGTACTTGGCATGATGCCGCACCCCGAACGTGCAATGGAAACAATTCTTGGCAATACAGATGGGAAACTGCTGTTCGATTCCCTTTTTAATGAACTACAGATCGCCTGATTCATGGATCTTTCTCTTCTAAAGAAAATTGTTGAAACACCCGGTGCCCCGGGTCACGAAACACCCATCAGGGCATATATTAAAGAGCAGGTCGAGCCGCATGTTGATGAGGTTACCACAGACTCTATTGGAAACCTGATTGCACGTGTGAAAGGTGACGGCCCAACTGTTATGATGGCTGCACATATGGATGAGATATCGTTAATAACGACCCATGTGGATGACAAAGGATTTATTCGATTTTCCACGCTCGGCGGATTTGACCCCGAGACGCTGGTTAATCAACGGGTCTGGGTTCACGGCACTCAATCTATTCCGGGCGTTATTGGCGGTAAGCCGATCCATACCCAGACGGATGATCAAAAAAAATCAAAAACTAAACTAAAGGATCTGTTTATCGACACCGGGCTTCCGGGTGACCGTGTTAAAGAGATTGTTCGCGCCGGTTCAACCGTTACCCGTATGGGAGAACTAATGGAGCTGGGCGATTGCCTGACCGGTAAATCTCTGGATAACAGGATTTCGGTGTTTATACTAATTGAAGCCCTGAAAAAGGCTGCATCATGCAACTCAGATCTGCACGCCGTATTCACGGTTCAGGAAGAGGTGGGGATACGAGGTGCGCGCGTGGCGGCCCAGCAGATTCAGCCCGACATTGGTATTGCCCTCGATACTACAATTGCCAACGATCTTCCGGGGTCCGGAGATCACGAGTCTTGCACTAATCTTGGAAAGGGAACGGCCGTAAAAGTGATGGATAAGAGCGTCATATGTTCGCCCGGGCTTGTTGCCCATCTGGAAGAACTCGCTGTAACGCGTGAGATTCCTCATCAGCGGGAAGTGCTGACGGCCGGTGGCACCGATACCTCCGGGATGCAATATCTGATTGGACTCGGCAGTTATGTAACCTGTATCTCCACTCCCACACGATATATCCACAGCACGGTGGAAACTGTGTCGAAACTGGATGTGGAGGCGGGTATTGAATTGGCAGCCGCAACGATTGAGACGATCGGAGACTATAACCCCGCACGAGATTAACCCCCGGACAGATGCTTAAACTACACAGCGATAAACTGGTGAAAAGCTATCGCGGCCGAGTGGTCGTAGACGAGGTTTCTATCAATGTGAAGCAGGGAGAAATTGTGGGCCTGCTTGGGCCAAATGGTGCGGGTAAGACCACTACGTTTTATATGTTTACCGGTGTTATTCGCCCGAATAAGGGGGATATTTATCTAAACGACAAGAAACTTACCAGAAAGCCGATGTACCAGCGGGCCCGGCTTGGTATAGGGTACTTATCGCAAGAGGCGAGCGTGTTCAGGAATCTGACGGTTCGTGAAAACCTGGAGTCGATTCTTGAGTTTCATAGCGTGCCAAAGAAAGAAATTAAACAGAAGGCCGATCAGCTGATTGAAGAGTTCGGGCTTCAAAAAGTAGTGAACAACAAAGGGATCAGCCTGTCTGGCGGGGAGCGGCGACGAACTGAAATCGCGCGGGCGCTTATTACCGATCCGAAATTTATTTTGCTGGATGAACCGTTTGCCGGCGTTGATCCGATTGCCGTTGAAGATATCCAGCAGATTGTGTCGGATTTGGGAAAACGAAATATCGGAATCTTTATCACCGATCATAATGTGCATGAAACGCTGGCTATCACCGATCGTGCCTACCTGATGTTTGAAGGAAAAATTCTGCGCGAAGGGACCGGCGAAACACTGGCCGAAGATAAAGAGGCCCGGGAGCTCTATCTGGGCCGACAGTTTAAGTTAGATCGCTATCAATAATCAGACCACCAACACTAAATATATTTCTGCATGAAAGAAACGACCGTTCAGGAACTCAAAGAAAAAATTGACAGAAACGACGACTTTACCCTATTGGATGTACGTGAGCCACATGAGTACCAGATTTCAAATATCGATGGCACATTAATTCCGCTGGGCGATTTGCCGGACCGAACTGATGAACTGGATCAGGGGAAAGAGATTGTGGTGATGTGCCGCTCCGGTGCACGAAGTGCCAATGCCTGCACGCTTCTTGAAAAAAAAGGGTTCAAAAACGTATCCAATCTTGTTGGCGGCGTAAATGCGTGGGCAAAAGAGATCGATACCTCGCTGCCCGTTTATTAAAGTTTGTTTAATAAAATTGTTGTGAAGTGGCTTTTAAAGCTCCTCTCCATTAAGAGTCCCGTTAGGGCGAGATAGAGAGGGGCCGGGGGAGGGTATAAAAAAAGCCCGACAATTTGCCGGGCTTTTCAGTGTCAAGATTGATGCTTTCCAAATAAGGTCACATCAGAATCTGAATTCGGCCGCTACGGTTGATTTAATCGGCATCTCCTCTCGAGGAAGAATATAGACGTTGCTGCCGGTTTCAATCCCTTTCACGGCCAGCCAGTTCAGCAGGTCAACGTCGTTGTTTGCCGGTTTGTCCGTCAGGTGCACCTCATGTGTCTCTTCATCATAGTGTCCCCATCGGTCATCGCCCATCGTCATGAAAATGGTTTTTGATTTTCCCATGACTGTAGACTCGATGACTTCTGATAAATTATTGGACACTTTGGTGTTGGACTGTTCAGAGAACTGATCCAGTGAATTGTACATATCCTTCAGAAAATAGCTCTGAATCTTTTCCCAGCCGTTCTCTTTCAGATCGTGATCCTTCATGTCATCCGGATTCGTGTCAACCGTATCTTCAACAGTTCGGTGATAGCTATTAATAGAGTTATAAAAGGCGAGATTGTCCTCCAGTCCAACAAGAACAAGCGGATTATTCTCCTCTTTTAATTTAGCTGTAATAGCTTTTTCCATCTCACGGAAATAAGATTCAAGAACCGGGCGTTGGACTTCGTCACCACTTCCGTGTCCAAAGAACATCGCTTTGGTACCATCAACACCCGTATGGAACTGAAGCTGTTTCTCCTTTGCCACTTCCAGATAGTCGTCGATATCAGTAGACATATCTTCAGGTGTAATATCGGTAGACTCTTTTCGGGTACACCGCAGCAGCCGGGCGTTTTTTCTGCTTATTGACAGTACGTTAAACGTCCCGTCAGGACTTACCATCGGCAGGATCGGTGTGATCAGAAAATGGGTATTGATGTACGCCTTTTCATGCACGCTGTATGGCAGTTGGAAGTGATTAAAGTATCCTTGGGCAAGATAGACTACCAGTCCGTTATCCTGGTGCGACCAAAACATTGGTTTTTTAAGAAGCTCTCTGGCTGGTTTAAGGATTTCATCAATTTCAGCCTGTTTCATTCCCCGGTCGGTGAGCTCTTCAGCAACCTCGGCCAAGAGATTTTTAAATCGAATAGGATCTTGTTTAATTTCCTCACCCATTCGGTGCGTGGGCATCGTTATTGAGATTAACGGATTGCCGTTTTTTTCAAGGATCTCTTCAACTGTTTTATCACTTACCATGCTTTACCTCATGTGTTACTTGGGGTTATGGTTTGGTATAATTGTTATTATAACAAAAAAATCTTTGGTATAATGATTCCTACTTAATGATACGGAAGTTGTCTCAAAGTAAATGCGCAAAGGCTTAAAAAAAAGTATCGGGCCGGGCCTGATTATGGCAGCGGCGGCGATCGGTGTTTCCCATCTTGTTCAATCTACCCGTGCGGGTGCAGAGTTTGGCTATGCACTTGTTTGGGCGATTGTATTGGCGAACGTTTTTAAATATCCGTTCCTGGAATTTGGTCCGCGCTATGCGATCGCAACAGGGCGAAACATGATACACGGCTACGCCGCACTCGGCCGCTGGGCCCTCTGGACTTACATCCTCTTTACCATTGGAACCATGTTTGCCATTCAGGCCGCAGTCACAATTGTTACAGCAAGCCTGGCAGCTGAACTGACCGGCATACCGCTGAACGCAGGGCTCTGGAGCGCTATCATTCTTGCCCTCTGTATTATTCTTCTCATAAAAAACAGTTACGCAGTTCTGGATTTAGTGATCAAAATTTTCATGACTGTCCTTGCCATATCCACGCTGGTTGCCGTTTTGGCTGCTCTTTTTCAGTCGCCGGGTACGTCCGCCAACACGTCAAATATTGTTGCCCCTGAAGTCTGGACGGTATCAGGGGTGGCCTTTTTGATAGCGCTAATGGGGTGGATGCCAATTCCGATTGATGCCTCAGTCTGGCATTCGATATGGACGCTGGAGCGCTCCAAGCAGACCCGCTACACACCGAAACTGCGTGAGTCACTTGCCGATTTTAATATTGGCTACATTGGCGCTTCGCTATTTGCAATCGGTTTCCTCGTATTGGGAGCCGAAGTAATGTTCGGGTCGGGAGAATCTTTTGCCGCCAGCGGTGGTGAGTTTTCGAAGCAGCTTATCAATCTATACACCGTAACTCTTGGTGAGTGGGCCTATCTTTTTATTACAGCCTGTGCCTTTTCAACAATGTTCAGCACCACGTTTACGGTGACGGATACCTACCCGAGAGTCTGCAGTGAGCTTTTGAGTCTTCGTGATTCTTCACGTTCGTCAAACACTAAAGATGGCAACGTGAGGTACAGGGTACTGCTTATTGGTATTTCAGGCGTGTCTATAGCGCTTCTTTTTTTGATGGGGGACCGGTTCAGGTTGCTGATTGATCTCGCTACAACACTCTCATTTTTAACGGCTCCGGTGCTGGCATATATCAATTACAGGCTGATTTTTCACAGCGACCTCGACCCTGAATTTCATCCGCCCGCCTGGCTGCACTATCTTTCCGTTGGCGGGCTGCTCTTTTTAACAGGGTTCGCACTTTTTTATGTATACTGGATGATCGGCATTTGACCCCAACACTCTATGAAGAAGATTTTACTGTTTTTTATTCTCACAGTTGTTCTGATTGGTGAGATCAACGCGCAATTTTACAGTACGCAATACAGAACATCCGGCCAAAACTGGATGCAGCTTCAAACCGATCGGTTTCGGGTTATCTACCCCGAACGATACGATTCACTGGCAAGGGAGACTCTGACTATTCTGGAGCTGGAATACAATGATATTCATCAGCTTGTGGGCGGTAATCTTCAAGGTTTTCCGGTTATTTTGAACCCCGATAATGACCGTTCGAACGGTTTTGTATCGCCATTTAACTTCAGGTCTGAAATTGAAATTGCTCCGTTTATTGGCAAATCATTGAGCCCTCGATCAGGGAGCTGGCTGGAGTCCGTTTTGCCCCATGAACTTGTTCATGCACTCCATTTCAGCGTAAATCCGCCCTCTATAGTTCGGCCAATTGGTCTGTTTTCGCCTGATTTTCGGCGTTCAATTCACTCTGCAGCAGGATTTGGTTTTATTGAAGGAATCGCCGTTGAGTATGAGAGTCACAGTATGCTGGATGAGGCAGGACGTGGAAACTACCCGTACTTCAACAATCAGTTTCACGCCATGCTGGGTGCCGATGATCCCTGGTCGATGGGCCAGCTCACGCAAACCTCCACCTATACTCCTCCGTTTAATCGTCACTACATCGGGGGGTATCGATATGTTAATTGGCTGCAAAACCGTTATGGTGAAAACGCCATGCAAGATGCCATTCGCCGCCACTATCAGCTCCCTTTTTTAGGATTCGGCGTTGCGCTCAGGCGAGTTACAGGGAGCTGGCCGGGCGAGCTATACCGGGAGTTTATGAGCGATCAGGTGGCGATTCATGATGCGAAAATAGATGATTTGGACGCTGACACCGATCGAAGCTCAGCTGAGATTCCGTTCGCTGCAACCTGTCGCCGTGCAAGCCGGCCGGTTTGGATCAGTAACGTCGACGTGCTCTTTTACGGGCGCTCCTGCAATCGATCGCCGGGTTTCTATATATACAATACACAGTCTCAAACGATTGATCTTTTTCATGAGGTCAGTATCACCGGAGACTATCACTACTCGCTTTCAGAGGATGGGAGCTCGCTTTTGTATTCCCGCTTTCATACTGACCCAATATACGACAATAGTTTTCTGGCTGATATCCACGAGCTGTCGCTTCAGACGGGTGAAGACCGAAGAATCACAAAGGAGCAGCGGGTCATAAGTCCGGCCTTCTGGAATGGAAGCATCCTCGCAGGACAGACAAGCGGGCAGACTCGGTCTTTAGTTGTCATTGATCCCGTAAGTGGTGCTGTCTCAAATGCATTTTTAAATGCTGTGAACAGCACGTTTATTACTGCCGCACCGGGTTCAGGATCTGATGCAGATGCGCCTGTGGCTGTTCTGGGGAAAAAGAACGGAGTGCAGGCGATTTGGTTTGAAGATCTGACGGCCGTTGACGAACTGTTTGGCAGGGATCCGGATATTGTATTTGAAGACGCATCTATTTTTGATCCGGCCTGGAATGAAACAGGAGACAGGCTATATTTTTCGGCGGATAACGGCGACGCTATGAATATTTATGAGTATGATACAGTATCGGAAGATATTCGCCAGGTGACTGACAGCCGGTATATAGCCATGGAAGGAGATATGTCCCCTGATGGAAGCCGGCTGGCCTATATCTATCAGAAAAATAATGAGCAGTTGGCGGTGGTGCTTGAAGCTGATGATTTTTACAATAAACGCCTGACTGACACAGAGTGGGGGCTAACCGAAAATGTTGAAGCAGAGCTGAGCAGGCCGTTGTTAAACCGCCCGGGCGCTGGCGGATCGTTTAGTTCAGGTGACGTGGAAGCATCAGACTATTCAACCGGTCTGGGCTGGCTGAAGCCACGAATATGGCAGCCGGTCGTTGAAGATGTTGTTGATAATTTTGACCAAATTGGACTATCACTGGAGAGTGCAGATTTGATGGGTCAAAATTCTTATGCATTGGAACTTACCTATTTTCGAAAAGGACTCTGGTTTGATGGAACCTACCGGTATAAAGGTGTCTATCCCGGCTTTGAACTTAATATGTACAACCGGCCGTCTATATCAATATTTAGGTTTCGTGATGGAAATGACCAATCCCTGGTTTTGCCGACCATTGCGCAACAGCGCGGCGGTACATTTTCGGTACCGTTTCGGTACAGGTTAGAGCAAAACACCCGTTTTTCATCATTTATAGTGGAGCCTGAATTCTCTGTCACTCAGGTTCGGTTTACAGACTTCAACGATGCAACTCTGTTGATTTCAGAATATGAGAAGCCTCTTTACACGCTTGGTTTTAACACGACTCTGAGTTTAGGGCTGCGCCAGCATACGCGTGACGTACAGCCAAATCGCGGCCTGCAGCTCTTTACTCAAACACGATACGGCCTCAATTCAAGTGAGTTTTCACTTCAGCTGCCAGGAGGTGTATCGACAAATCCCCTCAGTAGCCGAAAGGGATTTCGGGCGGGTGCTGTTTGGTATGTAGCTCCGCTAAGCCGTTTTAATCAATCACTCAGAGTGTCAGCCCAGGGCTTTACTCAAACAAGCGGCATTGTATTTAACACGGAGTCGGTCATCTCTAACCTCTTTGAAACGGGCGTGACCGGTGGAGCTACAAACACCGGAATTCTGGATACCCGCTACACCATCCCGCTCATTTATCCCGATGATGGTGGACTATTTCTGCCTGTGTATCTATCCAATATTTATATGGTGTTGTTCACACAAACTGTTGCTGATTTAAAGAGAGTAGGGCCATCGGCCAGAACTCTTTTAGGCGCCGGCATCCGATCGAAGTTCAAAGTGGGCAACCTGCAGTTCGATATCGGAATTTCTGTGGGATGGGAGCCGTCAAGGAATCGGGTGGATTACCTGATTGGGAGTTTTTAGGTGGCTAAGAAAAAATGGACTATTTAGATCCGCAATGTCTCTAAAAGACATTGCGGATCTGATGTGCCAGTCATTTAATCACCATTCAGTTCATTATCTCTGCTCCTTATAAATCCTACGAGCTGCTCCCGGTTTGCGCTTGATTTAATGGCCACCTCTTTCTCCCGGGCTTGGTCTGCCGATTCAAACGACATCTTATACATCAAATTCCAGGGAAGACCAGCCTTTGTATGTTTGTTCTTTCCGGTATTGTGCCGGTTGATGCTCTTTTCCAGATCCGACGTTTTCCCAACGAAGTATCGGTCCACAAGCGGACTGTAGAGAATATAGACGGTGGTTTTCATTAAAATTGGTTGCTGGTCATGTAAATATGTGGTAGCTGGTTACTGACGTTATTTTTAAAAAAATACATTTTAAGATATTCGGTTCGTATTCATTCACAAGGGTATAATTAATCTCTTCCTTTGTCAGACACTCCCTGAAGAATTCTCTCTTCAAACTCGTCGTCTTTTGTAGTAGATCGATGCAGCACTGATATATCGCCGGTAGTTTCAAGAACAACAGCAATCACCTGATTAAAATTAAGGACGTTCGCCTCTCTCAGTTTTGCAATGAGCTGGTTTTCATGTATTCGCGCTGTTCTTAAGTTTGCATGTAAAATTTCAGGCCCTTGCATTAATAGCAGGGGTTTATTTGAAATAAGAGAATTTAAAGAACCGGATTTTCTTTGCAATGCAGAAAAAATGTACGTCAAAACCAAGAGGCCGGCAATTGCTACAAACCCATGCGCTACGGAGGTTGATGAGGTTAACGTTGAAGAGATGATACTTCCGATAGCAACGGTAATCGCAAAATCATAAACAGTGAATTTCGCGAAGGAGCGTAACCCTATGAGTCGTGTTATGATGATGATCAATATAAATATTGCTATACAGCCGCCAACTGTTTGAATGAGCGGGTCATCAACCGAGTATATCCAATCCATTTTTTTGCTTTTTTGTTTAGAGTGATTGAAGAAACTTGTAACATCATTTAGACACTGCAAAAACCAGACTGTTTCTGCCTCAGATTGCTCTTAGATCAGTTACCCAATATAGCTCCGGGAGGTGGTTCAACATCAAGTCCATACCGTGCCTGCTTGATCGGGAAGATCTCACCATCCTCGTTGTAAAACATACGCTCCACAGCGACCGATCGACGGAATTCCCCGCCGCTGGGCAACAGGGCGTTGTGGTAAAAGAAATACCAGTTGTCTTTGTACTTGATGATCGACTGGTGGTTCGTTGGGCTGCCGGGTATCGGCTGGTTGATCACACCCTGGAATGTATACGGTCCCGTAATCTGATCTGCTGTTGCATAGGCGATTTTCTCGGGGAACTCGTAGGCGTACGACAGATAGTAGGTGTCTCCGTATTGATGAATCCACGGCGCTTCCGTAAATGATGGGACATCAAGTGTTCGGATCGGGCCGTCGAGCTCAATCATATTGTTTTTTAGTTTTGCATAGTAGAGTACAGTATTTCCCCAAAAAAGGTAAGCTTGTTCGTCCTTATCGATAAATATAGTGGGATCGATATCATCCCAGTCCATCTCCTGACCGTTTACAATAGGTCCTTGAGTCATATCGTTGCTGATAAGGGCATTTCCGCGTGCATCTTTAAAGGGGCCTTCGGGACGGTCAGCCACTGCCACACCGATGGCAAACCCGTTGATAGTTGCATGACGAACGGTAGAATAGAAATAGAATCGGCCGTTGCGCTTGATTGCCTGACTGGCCCACGCATCGCTTTGTGCCCAATTGAATGTCTCAACTGAGACAGGCGAGCCATGATGCTCCCAATTTACCATGTCATCTGACGAATAGAGCTGCCAGTCGTCCATCACAAAGAAATTGCTGTAAATGCTGGCCTCATCATGCCCCGTGTAAAGCCAGACGCGTTCGTTATGTACAAGAGCTGCCGGATCACTGCTAAATCGCTCCCTGATGATTGGGTTGGCTCTTTTCGAGTACTGCTCTGCAGCAGTATCGGTAGGTGTGAATGTGGCGGATGAATCGCTGCTACATCCGTTGCAGATACCTAAAAAAGTGCCTGCCAATAAAACGGATAAAATGAGAGTGCGATATTTCATCGGTTAAACACATATTTGGGTGGAAAAGAAGTTTGGCTGAAACAACCGGTCTTTTGTATAGATTAGTACTCCAGTTAGCTGCAAATTTCCTCAGCCTCTCTTGCAATTCTGTTGACCTGTCTGGGATTGATACCGGCTGCTTCAAGGCGCTTTTTATCGTCACAAATCTGGCTGCAAAATATGATGTCATGACTAAGAAGCTGATTTTTTTCATCTCTTGTCAGAGATGAAAGGCAGGTGACCGGATATAGATTTAAATACGTAACCAGATCTTTGATCCCTTTTTTCCGTGGGAAGTCCCAGCTTAGTAGCTTCAAGCCCACGCAAGTCCCATATTCTTTAGCATCGTATGTAAACCGTGTATTGGTAACCACCCAGCCTTTATGGATTTTATCGCTATTCTCTGTTTGGTCGCTCCAATGTCGCTTCAAATCCTGAAATCGGGACTGGACATAGAGGGGGACTTTTATGTTGCAGCGATTCTCATCCCTATTTTGAAACTCACACTCCACCAGCAGGTAGGCGTCATCATTTTGCGCAATCACGTCGATTTTATGGGAGACGCAGTCGCCTTGAGCGATTATTTCCACTTCGGTTTCGTACCCAAGTCTTTTAAGCAGTTCGGCGACAAATTTTTCAAACGGAAAACCGGTAGCCCCAAATTCAAAAAGAGCTTCTTTGAGTCTGTAGCGGCCGGCGGACCTCTCTGAGACGGTTTGGAGATACTTAAACGCCTCCTTGTAGATTTCTTGTGTTGGGATGCCTTCGTAAAGAATGTCTCCTATACTATTTACAATAGTATCAACGGTTTGTTGAGGAGTTCCGGCATTTTTTAACGATTGGCGCAATTTGGATTCATCATACCTTTGAGTATTTCCGGAATAC
>Ga0307966_1001553_pt1 | contig 17985 bp, 17 predicted proteins | sample OrgLakmetagen646_FD_203141 | JGI IMG/M metagenome (GOLD analysis project Ga0307966, IMG submission 203141) | Saline water microbial communities from Organic Lake, Antarctica - #646 | ecosystem: Environmental > Aquatic > Non-marine Saline and Alkaline > Saline | place: Antarctica: Organic Lake... | reverse complement strand
CGTAATAGCCGGCGGGGTAGAACACGCCGGTCGTCTTGTCGGCCGCATCGACGTAGTAGGGGATGGTCTGCATCACCAGGATTTCTTCGTCGTCGCGCGTGATGTTGTAGGGCGCGGCGGCAAGCAGGTCGTCGAAATCCGTCACGCCCGGCTGGCTGCGCACGATCAGAGCGCCGGACATGCCGGGGCCGACCTGGCTTGCGACCGCACCGTGCTTGTGCGGGTGGTACCAGAAGGTGCCGACCGGGTGATCGGCGGGCATCTCGTAGCGGTACGGATAGGCCTTGGGGTCGGCGATCATCATCGGATCGGTGTCCGCCCCCGAGCGGATGGAGAGCAGAACGTCATCCGACGGCGCCTGCGGGGTCACGTGCAGCCCATGCGTGTGCAGGTTAGTCGTCGTATATCCATGCGGCCGCCATCCCGATTGCGGGGAGGTCATGACGATGTTGTGGTCGGTGCCGCAGATGGTGATGTCATTTGTGAGGTAGACGCCATTCGTCTCGCCGCGCACGAATTCCAGCGTCGGGCCGACGACGGGCGGCGCGGTGTCGCCCGAGGCCGGGTCGAGATAGGCCGGCGCGGTCAGCGCGATACCGTAAAGATCCGCGCCCCGGCGCGTCGTCGATGCAAGTGCGAAGAGCCTGTCGGGATGGGATGCGTCTGAGAAACCGGGCACGCGCTTCAACGCCTTGAGATAGTCTTTCGCCAGATCCGATTGCGCGGTCAGACGCGTGCCGATCGGCGGGCTGTTCAGCGCCACGCCGCCTGCGGTCTTCGCATGCAGCCCGTGCGGCCAGGACAGCGCCGTGGATCCGGCAAGGCCCGCGAGAAGCCCAAGGGCCTGTCGCCGGTTGAAATGCGGACTGTCTCTGCGTGCAATCAGATTGTTTGAACGGCTCGTCCACGCAGTCTCGATACTCTCTTTTTTCACGCAATGCCTCCAAAAATCTGAAATCAACTCCCGCTATGGTGGAAACAATTGCAGTTTTTAGCAACATAAAACGTCTCGCTGCTTCGTCAGAGCAAACTGACTTAAGCGGAGAGGACGGCTTTATAGCGTCTGGACATGACTCCACCGAGCCATGCGGGATCTTGGGTGATAAGGTCAGATCAAGCGGCGGAGCTTTGAAACCGCCGTCGTCATGCGCGCAGGCGGTTGGATCTCAATTAACGTGCTCTTTCGCTACCTTGCTTATGCGGAACATAATGCCTGGGAGTGCGAGGGTTGAAACTTGTCGCGCGCGGGGCTGTCGGTTGACGGTGCAACACCGCCGGTTCCGAAAGCCGCACAATGCAAGGCGGCGCTGCAGACCGACGCGACGAACCTTGCGCATGCGCAATTGGGCGACTGCCCGATGTCATAAACGCCGTCTATCGTGGTCCCATGCTGAGCATGATGTCGAGCCGTCGAGGCACACAGTTGCCATACCATGCTGCAGGCTTATTGCCTCAACAATTCTTGGGCAGCAGAGCTTGTGTCCGGCCTGTCAGGGAATACACGACCAGACCAATCCACTCCTTGATGGCCATGTTGAGAAGATCGAGGTTTTCGGCGAAAGACCAGGACAGCCCACCGATATCGGCGGCGCGGTAATCTACCGGATATGGGATCATATCGCGCCAACCCGCTGCGCAGAAACTGCCCACACTACGCGGCATGTGAAACGCCGACGTGACCAGAACCCAAGGTCCACGCGTGGCATCCTCGACAAGCTCATACGTACGTGTGGCGTTCTCCGCCGTATTGCGCGCTTCTGGCTCCAGCATGATGCGGCCATCTGCAACCTCGAAACGCGCAAAGAGGGTTCGCGCACCATCAGCCCCGGAGATGCGTTGGTCAACCAGACTGGCACTGCCACCGGTGAAAATGAGTTGCGCCCCGGGAAAGCTTTTGGCGAGTGCCAAGCCCAGAACAAGCCGCTCGGCTGCCGCATTGAGTTCCGGCAGGCCGGTGGCGGCCGACATGCGCGCATCTTCTGCACCACCCAGGATGATGATGCCCGTCGGTGCCAAGATATCAGGCGTGGCTGGAAATCGCATTTCCAGTGGCCGCATCAGAAGTTGTCCAACGGGCAAAAGACCTATGAGCAGGACCAGAAAGAGCGCCGAGACGAAAATCTTGCCGGCAGCCCCAACGCGATCCCGGCGCAGGGACCAAATGCCCAAAACCAGAAGCAGGACGATCCAGCTTTCCGGCCGGGCTACCAGCCAGAAAAGCTTTGAGGCGACGAAAAACAGTGTCTCCATCAGGATTGAGCTTGCCGAGATGTGTGGCCTGGCGCGTCAATCACGATCCGTCGCATCAACATGGATTTTTATCCCAAGAACGTCCCGAATGGCGTCGACCACGTCGGCATCATGCACGCTCATGTACGCTTTCACCTCGTGGAGTTTCATATCGACGAGATACCGGTACCAGAAGCCCTGCAGAACATGGAACGCTGTGCCTTCCTTGCTGTCAAGAAACCCCAACCGGACCACATACCGATAGACGAAATACGCGAACGCTCGAAACCCTCCCGGCAGCCGTGCATAGACCCGCTCCTTGAGCCAGCGCTTGACGCCTGCCTGCTGCCCGCCCCGGAGGTCCGCCACGGTTTCATATGCCATGAAACCGTACTCAAGGTTCAGCAGATCCACGACCTCGCGTGACGCATAGCCATTATGTTTCTCCGTCCACCAGGTCAGTGAATTTAGGTTGTCGTCGATTAACTCGCCTTTAAAGTCCGCCGTGTTACCGGACACTAAGATATGCTCATCCATCCAGCGGTTCTCACAGCGGCCGCGCCCGGCGCGAAAAAGCCGCAGCACTCGCACCGGAAAGATGCCCCCCCAGCGGATCGACCGACCCTGGAAAGTCATGCGCCGCGAGACATAGACGCCTTCCACATCAGCTCCCAGACTTGGCAAGCGGTCGCGGATTTCCTGCGCCAGCACGGGTGTAATGACCTCGTCTGCATCCAATCTCAGAATCCATTCTGACTCTTGGGGAACGCGGTCGATCCCCAAGTTCATCTGAGTGGCGTAGTTCACCCAATGGTTGAAATATACCTCTGCGCCTTTGCCCTCAGCGATGTCGACCGTACGGTCGGTTGATCCGCTGTCCATCACGAGGCAATGCGATGCAAAAGGCGCGACGGAGTCCAAACAGCGTGCGATGTGGCGCTCTTCGTTCTTGGTCAGTATAACGACTGTCAGGTACATCCTTCGACTTTCAGCTCGGCTTACGGGCGATGGCGATCATTGATTTCGCCAGTGGCGAAATGCGGCCCACACGCTCGAAACGGGGCGTCTCGAACCCAGCCTCGCGCAGTAGTTCTGTCAGTGTGGGGATCGACCAAAACTTGATATGTCCGTGGTCCCAAAGCGCGTGAAAGTGATGATCCATCTTCCCGGTCAGGGCGATGACAAGATTCTTCCAGTAGCCGTGGTAAGGAGTGGATACTATGGCGGTGCCGCCCGGCTCCAGCAGGTCGAAGAGGGTGCGGGCATAGGTGCGCGGATCGTACAAGTGCTCCACCACCTCTAGGCTGACCACCACGGGGAACGTGCCGTATTTTCCTGCCAGGTCTTCGTAAGCGGAGCCGGTCTCGAGCCTGAGTTCGGGGTGGACGCGGTTGGCGTAGGCGATACCGTCAGAAGATACATCGACACCAGTAACGTCCCAGCCCTCCCGACCGACAGCAGCGCCGATGCTGCCGTTACCGCAGCCTAGGTCGAAGAGCCGCTTGTCGTCTCCATCCAGCCGCCCGAGTTCTGTCTGAAGCGCAGGCAGCAGGTAACCGTGGCTGCTGTTTAACTCACCATCCTCATAGCCATACCCAGAAATGTCGGTGTTGTCGTTCATGTGTCCAATGTCCTGATCGTTCTTGCGGGGTTCCCAGCCACGACATGGTCCGAGGCAATGTCCTTGGTCACCACCGCGCGAGCTCCGACTATGGCACGTGCGCCGATGATAACGCCCGGTCCTACAAAGGCTTCCGCGGCAACCCAAGCATCTGCGCCAATCGAGATGGGTAGTTTGAGTAGAGGCCGGTCAGCCCGTGAAATATCGTGGGTCCCGGCGCACAAATGCGCGTATTGTGAAACTGTAGCGCGCGGCCCGATGCTGATCTGTCCGAGCGCATATAGGATCGCGTGGTCACCGATCGCTGCCATCTCGCCAATCTCCAAGTTCCAGGGCATGGTGATGCGGGCACTGGGATAGATATGCACCTCTGCGTCGATGCGCGCGCCTAAGGCGCGCAGCAGCATCCGGCGCCAGCCCCAGGCGACCCGCGGGCTGAACCGGAACAGCGGCATCGCCGCCCCCCACAGCACCCGCATAAACTGCTCGCGGCGGCTCCATTTAAGCGCCGTGCGGTTTGCTCGCGCGTCTATCCGCGGGCCGGCCTGGCGATCGTCATCTATCATCGTTTGCCCCGCCCTCGATCGTCACCGGGCGGGCGTCCGCCGACGACCGGCGCGCGAGCAGATCGTCATAGACCAACAGGAGCGTCCGCGTCGTTCCCGCGCTCGAGAAATCGCGCGCCATCCACGCGCGCCCGCGCGCGCCCATCTCGGCCAGGTCCGCGTCTTGCAGCGTGAGTATCGCGGCTTCCAACGCGTCCGTCTCGGGTGCGATCCAGCGTCCGCAATCGTGACCTTCCAGCCCGCTCCACGGCGCCTCAGTCGTGGTGATCGCCGGCACGCCATGGGCCAGCGCCTCGCCGACGACGAGGCCGAAATTCTCGGAGTGGGTCGGCAGACACATGATGTCGGCCTCGGCGAAGGCCTGAGTCTTCGCCACGCCAGCGACATGGCCGTGAAAGGCCACCCGCCTGCCCAGACCGAGCTCTGCAACCTGCCGCGCGAGGTCGGCTTCGTACTTCGGCGCGCCGGAGCCGTAGACGTCCAGCGTCACGATCTCGGGCAATCTCGCGAGAACCGTCAGCAAGAGGTCGAGCCCCTTTTTCGGATGTAGCCGGCTGAGGAACATCAGCCTCAAGCGTCCCCCGGGCCGCCAGTCACGCACGGGCGGCGCCTCGGGCACGTCGATGCTGTTGGGGATCACCGCGGTCCGGATACCGGGAAGATTGGAGACACTCAGTTCCGCCTCCTCCGCCGCAGTCACAGACAGGACCGTGTCACGCGGTCTGAGACGCTGGCACAGCCGCTCGAAGGCGACCTTGACGCCGCGGCGAGGGGCATCCTGCCATTGCTGCGTCGCCTGCAGCGCCCCCCGCGGGGACCAGACGACCGGCTTGCCCATGATCCGTGCCAGCAACAGGGTCGGAAGCGTGGGAAAATTGTACGTCGAGGTCAGATGCACGATATCCGCCCGGCGCATATGGTCCGGAAGCCGACGCAGGAGCTCGACCGAAACCGACCCAAGGGCGATCCGCCGGCAATAGCGGACGTCGTAGCCCGCCGCGAAGCGCACCGGATTGCCGTCGACTTCCACTCGGTCGGCCACCTTCGGTCCGTTGCTGTCCGTCGTCAGGACGGTCACGTCCACCGCGCCCGAGGCAGCCAGCCCGTCGCACACCGCCATCGTGGAAAACACGGGTCCGCCATAGATGATAGCCGGGAAATAGGCTGGCGCGACGTGCAAAATGCGGGGTCTGTGCCCTTCGATCTTAGTCATGGCGTCCCGACCCTCTCGCCCCTCGGCGCGACGCGCGTCGCCGCCCCCAGGCACTCGGCATGGACCCGTTCGGCGATCTGCCGGTTCGAGACATTGGCCGGCGCGGCGTAGTGCGCCGACAGAGTCTGCTTGATCTCGTTGCGTCCAGCATCGGGGCTGAGATGTACTTTCTTGCGTTTTTTAGAACGTTCGAAGATCTCTGCCGTGGCTTCAGGCGTGTGCTCGAACCGGCCAAAAGTTGTACCGAAGCGCCGGTTGAAAGCGTCGATCACCGCGCCGAAATCGGCCGTGGCATCCTCGAACCGTACGATCATCAGCTGGTCACGCAGGCCGAGCAGGGTTTGGTGGAGGGCCGCATAGCGCCGGGTCGCCTGCGCAATCACCGCGGCTTTCTCTGTGTTGTTTGCAGTATCCAAATCCAGTCGCCCAGTCTGGATGCCTAACGCAATCATCGAAGTGATGGCGGCGGCCGGCTCGCGCACCAGCACCATGCCCGGCACGGCAAGTTGCGTGGCGCGAATGAGGTGTGCCGAGGTGTGGAGATGCGTGGCGATTCGACCGACCAAGGCTGGATTGGCCGACTGCATCGCTTGCACCGCGAAGCTGGTGCCGCTGCGCGGAAATCCCTCGATCATGATTGCATGGTTGCGCGTTACAATGCGCCGAACGAAACCCTTACGGCGGTGACGGGTCTTCTGCACTTCGGTATATAGCCACGGCCAGCGCTGCAGAGTTTCGGAGATGCGTTGGTTTCTCAAGTAGGTTTGGACAGATGCGCTCATCGTGCGACCTCCTTCGGGGTCGGGCTGAACGCGCCCAGGAAGTGGGCCGCGATGTCATCCAGCCCACCGGCGACCGGCACCCCGGCCGTGCGAGCCCAGCTCACGTGCCGGTGCCCGTGCCCGGTGGTGACAAGCGCTGCTTTCATGTCGAGCGCCAAGCCCGCCTCGACGTCCGAGAGCTTGTCGCCCACCATGATCGAGTGCGCCCAGTCCACCGGGCAAAGCGCCTCGGCGGCGCGGAACAGGCCCGGTGCCGGCTTGCGGCACGCGCAGCCCAGGTCCGGTTCGTGCGGGCAGTGGTGCCAAGAGGCGATCTTCACCCCGTTCTCCGCCAGAAGCGCCGCCAGCCGGGCGTTGACCGCGGCGACGTCCGCTTCGGTCAGAAGGCCGCGGCCGATTCCGGACTGGTTGGACACCACCACCAGACGGAAGCCTGCGCAAGCGAGGCGGCGCAGCCCCTCAACCGCCCCGGTCTCGAGCGCGACACGCGCGGGATCGCGCAGGTAGTGCTCCTCGCGGATGATCGTGCCGTCGCGGTCGAGAAACGCGTGGGGCACGGGCGTGGGAACGGCCGTCATCGGTAGGGATCCTCTGTGGCGAGATAGCGCAGCACGTAATCGGCCACGCCCGCCTCGACGCTGTGGAATGGTGCGTCATAGCCGGCGGCGCGCAGCTTGCCAATCTCGGCTTCTGTGAAATACTGGTAGCGGCCGCGCAGATGCTCGGGCATCGGCACGAAGTCGAACTCGATCGGCAGGTCAAGTGCCGTAGCTATCGCGGTGATCAGGTCACGGAAGCTGCGCGCCCTACCAGAGCCGATGTTGAACAGACCCGACACCTGCGGATTGTCCAGCATCCACATCATCGCCGCGGTGCAATCCTTGACGTAGACGAAGTCGCGGGCCTGAGCGCCGTGCTCGATCCCCGGCCGATGCGACTGGAAGAGCTTAATCGGCTTCTGGTCGCGGACGTCTGCGAAGAACTTCGACACCACGCTCTGCATGTCGCCCTTATGGTATTCGTTGGGCCCGTAGACGTTGAAGAATTTCAGCCCGCACCATTGCGGCGGCGTCGGGTGCCCCTCGGCGACACGCTGCATCAGGATGCGGTCGGTGGCGTGCTTACTCCAGCCATAGCCGTTGAGCGGGCGGAGCCGCGCCAGCGCCGTGGGGCTCTGGTCGTCCACCAGACACTCCTCCAGCGCGCCATAGGTGGCCGCGGAAGAGGCGTAGAGGAATGGGATCCCCGCTGCTGCGCAGTGATCCCAAAGATCGACCGTGGCATGGATGTTCCGCGAGATCAGCTTGTCCACATCGCGTTCGGTCGTGGCCGAGATCGCGCCCATGTGGACGATTGCGCGGATCCGGTCGCCGCGGGCGCGGACGAAATCCAGCAGTTCGCCCGGATGCACGAAATCCGACACGTAGTGCCGCGCCACGTTCTTCCACTTGTCGCCCGTGCCCCAGTAATCGCTGACAGCGATGGGCCCCAGGCCCGCCTCCCCGAAGTCCGCGACCATGTTCGAGCCGATGAAGCCGCCCGCGCCGGTGACAATGATCATTGTGCCGTACTCATTGCTTTTCGGATGATGCCGGTGGAACTCTTGCCGGCCTCAAGCGGGGCAAGCCGTACCTTGCCGCCATAGGCCAGCACAATCTCGGAGCCGACGACGTTCTCGACGGTGTAGTCGGCACCCTTGATCAGGACGTCGGGTCGGATCGCCCGGATGAGGTCCAGCGGCGTGTCCTCGTCGAAAATAATCGTGGCGTCCACCGTTCCGAAGGCGCCGAGCACCAGCGCGCGGTCAAGCTGACCGTTGATCGGGCGCTCGGGTCCCTTGCCCAGCCGCTGGACCGAGGCATCGCTGTTGATGCCCACGATCAGTATGTCGCAGGTCTCGCGTGCGAACCGCAGAAGCGCCACGTGGCCGGGATGAACGAGATCGAAGACCCCGTTGGTGAAGCCGATGCGCTTGCCCTCGGCCCGCCGGGCCGAGGCGTAGGCGGCGGCATCGGATCGCTCCAGCATTATCGGCGTGCCCTCGCGCACGCGCCCGCCGCCGAGGCGCGCGAGGCGGTCCAGGACCTCGTCCGGGGCGACGGTCGCGGTGTCGCGCTTGCCGACGACGATGCCCGCGGCGATGTTGGCGCAGGCGGCGGCGTCGGACAGGGGCCCGCCGGCCGCGGTCACGCAGGCCAGCGCGGCGATCACCGTGTCCCCGGCGCCGACCACGTCAAAGACCTCGAGCGCGTCACTCTGCAGGTGTAGCGGCGCGCCCACCGTCTCGATCAAGCTCATGCCTTGTGCCCCGCGGGTGACTAGCACCGCGGCCACGCCGCCCTGCGCAAGCATCGCCTGCCCTGCGGCCGCGGCGCTGGCATCGTCCCGGATCAGAACGCCGGTAGCGCGTTCGGCCTCAAGAGCGTTGGGCGTCAGCAGCGTCGCCCCGGCGTAGCGTGCGAAGTCGCGGCTCTTGGGATCGACGATCACCGGCACGCCGACGCCCCGCGCGAGCGCGATCACCTCCGACAGCAGGGGGGACGTCAGCAGACCCTTGGCATAGTCCGACAGGATGAGGACGTCGTGCGCCGCAATCGCGCCCTGGACGATCTCCACGACCTGAGCCGCAATGTCCGCGCCGATAGGACCAGTTTCCTCGCTGTCGAGCCGCAATAAATGCTGGCCGGCGGCGGTGAAGCGCACCTTGTGGGTCGTCGGCCGCCCCGGCGCCACCGCGAAGCGCGGCACGAGATTGGGATCGACCTCGAGCGCGCGGCGCATCGCCGCCGCGGCGGCGTCCTCGCCCACCACACCCACGAGCGTGCAATGTGCCCCGAGCGCGGTCACGTTGCGCGCCACGTTGGCGGCACCGCCGGGAATGTCGTCGACCTGTCCGGGCCGGAACACCGGCACTGGCCGTTCGGGCGAGATGCGCTCGACGCTGCCATGGTTGAAACTGTCCAGCATGACGTCGCCTAGGCACAACACGCGCGCTGTCGAGAACTGCTGTACCAGCGCCGAAAGCGCCTGCGACTGATCGGGGGTCATTGGGACATCTCTTTCGTCAATTGGTCGGAATGGGCGGTTTCGATGGCACACACCACGTGGTAGCCGCTGCTGGCCTTGACCGGTTCGTCGCCGAATTCGCCGCCCACGTCCATGACCTCATGCCACAGGCCAAGCCGGGAGCCCGAGAGGTAGAGCCCGATCGCCGCCAGCGCCCGGTCGCGCCGAGCCGCCGCCTCGGCGCTACCGGTGATCAGGGCCTGGGCGTGCCATGCCTTCGCACGCTCGGTCTGCGGCCACAGCTTCGCGGAGGGATCGCGCACCGCCAGGTCGGCGTCGAGCGCTTGCACAGCCACGTCGCGTTCCGGATCGACGCCGTGGGCCTCTCCGATCCCGGCCAGCCGCGCCGCGGCCGCCCCAGCGGCAGGCGCACCGGAAAGGCAGGCCCAGCGAGTGAGGAGCCAGCTCCATTCGAACTGGTGGCCTGGCTCGATCACCAGATATCCCCCCTGGGGCACCGGGTGCCAGTCGCCGTCGAAATGCTCCGGCAGCGCGCCGTTGCCCGGCAGGATCATGCGATCGAGCGCGAGCTCGGCGATACCGCGCGCGCGCGCCATCCAGCTCTCGGCCGGAACGCCTGCCACCTCAGCCCAGGCGAGGAACGCCTCAAACAGATGCATGTGCGGGTTGGCGCATTGCAGCTCAGGCGTCGTCTCGTCGACATAGCCGCCCAACGGATGCGAAGCCTCGGCGTCGAGCCGTGCGGCGACGAGATCGGCGCAGCGGGTGGCCTCCGCAGCCTCAGGGGTGCCGGCCAGCGCCTCAGCGGCCTGGGCCAGCCCAAATAGCACGAAGGCCACATCGTAGAGATGCTGCCGCGTGTCGACGACAGTGCCGCCCGGCATGCAACTGGCGCACACCCGACCCTCCAGGGTGATCAGATGGTCTTTCAGAAAGCGCAGCCCGTGCCGCACCAAGTCCGGCGCCGGTCCATTCCACCCCAGGCGCGCGGCGGCGGCGAAGAGATAGATCTGCCGCGCCACCAGCCGAGCGCGGCGCGGCTCGTCGGTCGGGGTCAGGTCATGGGTCAGCTTCTCAAAGAAACCGCCCCGGACGCGGTCGACACCGTGCACGGCCCAGAGCGGTGCCGCGTGGTCGCACAGCCATAGGCGCAGCGCTTCGACGGTGGCGGGGGACGTCGGCACGGATGTCGCGGCTTGGCTCATTGGGCGGTCCACATTTCGAAGGCGCGGTCGAGCACCTGATCTACGGTGATTGCGTCAATCCCTTGAAGCTCGTGCAGGACCGAGACGTGCGAGCCAATCGGATGCCATTGCACCGGTTTGTTGTAGTCGCCAAAGAGGCCAAGCGCGGGGGTCCCGACGCATTGCGCCAAATGTAGTGGTCCCGAATCGTGACCGAGAAACAGCCGCGCATGGGACAGCGCCGCGGCGGCCTCGCGCGGGTTCGGCCCGCCACAGAGGCTAACGCCGCCATCACCCCAAGCCTCAATCAACGCTGCGGCCCGGTCGGCGTCGTCTGGGGCGCCCACAAGCATCAGGCCTGGAGCTTCGGTGCGCGCACGGAACCGCGCGAGCAGCTCCGCCCAGCGGTCGAAGCCCCAGTCCTTCGACGCCACCTTTCCGCCGGTATTGAGCGCCAAGAATGGCGCCGGCACCTGCGCAGCCAGCCGCGTGCCCTCGGCCCGCTCGGCCTCGCTCAGGCGCATATCCCACTGGGCGCGGTCCCGCAGGTCGGTCTCGCCCAGCGGCGAGAGGCAGCGTGCGAGGCGCTGCGCCTCAGGTTCCACTACGCCGGCATGGGTATCGACGCGCGAGACGCGCTGAGCCTCGCCCTTGGGTATACACAGGATGTTGCGGAAGCCCGCCAGCCGGAAGAACATCGCGTCGCGCTTGAGCCCCTTGGCGCTGCGCACCGGCATCATGTAGACCAGCGTGTTCGCCCCGACTCGCCGTAGACGCAGCGCCAGCTTTGCGGCCTCGAGTGGGCTCGACAGGCCGCCGGGATAGTCAATCACGTCGTCGACAAAACTGCCGTCCTGGCCCAGTATCATCATCAGCGGCGCCGCTTTAGTGGAGGTCGGCACATTGGTCAGGAGCGTGATGTGCGCGTCCGGGAAGGCCCTTCGCACCGTGTGGAAACAGGGCAGAGCGACCACCGTATCGCCAATGCTACCAACGCGGAACACCACGATCCTTTTCTGCGCCGGTGCGGTCATGGCTTGACGTTTTCTCCCGCCCGGGGGTGCAGAGCTTCCTGTCCTGTTGACCGAGCCCGCCAGTGCGATAGATCGCGACCGATCATCTGCTCCAGTCGTGTTACCTCTTCAGCGAAATGGTCGGTTAGCCGGGCGCGCAGCGCCGTATCACCGGACCGCCGCGTACCAGAGAGGTTGGCGTCGCGGATGCGGGTCGCAATCCCCATGGAGGGCAGGCCGATGCGCTTCTTAACCAAACCGGCAAGCCGGACTGCCCGCTGCAGCCAGAGCAAGCGCGGCAGGCGCCCGGTATTCTCCGCGGCGTATTTAGGCAGCGAGCGCTCCTCAATCTCGAGGAATCGGCAGAGGGCGCGGAAGGTGGCGTCGGGCGCGTCGCGCAGATCCTCCATCAGAATCACGAATACACGCTCGCGCGGGACACGCTCTAAGAGACGGCGCATCTGCGTGCCGAGCCGGCAGAACCTCTCGTAGTGCAGCGATTTTGGGTCGGCGACCCCCCTTGGCACGCCTCGTCCCTGCAGCCGCTCCGCCTGCGCCTCCCAGGCAAGGGCAGGATCGGCCAGATTTTCGTTACCCTCTTTAAGACGCTGACCGTGCAGCGAGAAAAACAGCTCCACAGGGTCGCGCAGGCAGACCACAAAGCGGGCCTCCGGCTGGTACTCAAGGATTGCCGGCACCGCCACGTCCGACACCAAGTTCCCGGTCGTAGCCTCGGCGACGGCGCACCGGCCTTCCGCCTCCGCGAACAGGGCCGCGTAGTCCTCCGCATCCCCGACGCGGAAGGGAAACGCCCAGTCGGAATTGAAATAGCGCGGCTCCTTGGGGTCGGACACGAAAGCGTCGGGGTGCTGGGACAGCCAGGCGGCAAGCGAGGTGCTGCCGCATTTTGGCGCTCCGAGGATGAAGACGTTGGCGCGAGTCAAGCGGTCTCGTCCTTTACCCAGGCAGACAGATCGCGCTCGGTCAGCCGTTCGAGGATATCGATTTCAGGCGCGAACCGCCGCGTCAGATAGGCCCGCAACGCCGGCGTCATCGCCATCTCCGCTGCGGTAGGTGTCCGCTCCAGCGCACGGCTGAGGCCCGCTCCGATCCCGAGGCTACGGCCCGGCATCACCCAGTTCTTGGCCCGCTGTAGCCCGCGCACCACGCGGCTCGCCGCGGCAAAGCGCGGCACCGCCCGCGCGTTCTCGGCGGCAAATGCGCTTCGCCCGTCGTCATCCACCCCGAGAAAGGCCTGCAGATTGGTCCAGACCCGGCGCGGATCGGTGCGCAAATCGTCCATAAAGACGAGATGTACGCGCTCCCTGTCGACATTGTCGTAGAGCCGCGCCAGCTGGGAGCCGAGCGCACAGGTCTCGGAATAGATCAGGTCCGCCGGTTCCTGGGTGCCGGGCGGCAGTCGTTCTCCACGACGCCGCGCAGGCTCCAGCGCTAGAGCCGCAGCGAGGTCGCGCACGTCTTCGCGCACGCCGCGCACCATTTGACCGTGCACAGAAGCGACCATGTCGACCGGGTTGCGCAGGCAGACGACGAACCGCGCGCCTAGCAGCCGTTCGAGGATCGCCGGTACCGCAACGCGGCTCCGCAGGTAGCTGGTCGAGGCTTCGCCCACGGCTCGCACGCCGGCCGCTCCGTCAAACAGGCGAAGATATTCCTCCCAGGTCCGCGCTGCGCGCTGTGCTGCGATGTCAGTGCAAAAGAAGAACGGCTCTTTCGGGGTACACATGAACACTTGGCCGTGCTGTGCTAGCCACGCTGCCACCGAGGTCGTCCCGCATTTGGGCGCGCCGATCAGGAAGAAGTTCGGCACTGTCATTGTTTCGGGCATGTAAATACAAGGGAGGCGAGTGACGCACAAAAGCCTTTAGTAATAAGGAGCATAAAATTCTTTCTGCATGTATTAAATAATATTTTCATCAGAGAAGAGCTCTCAAAGCTAAACCTGGATTTCGCTGGAAAGGATCGCATCATCGCCTTACGGAATGGCCGAAAATTAGTGAAACTAGGAGTGCAAACAAGAAGACAGAGATGAACTGAATCACAACTCCACCGAACATTGTTGCGAACCTCTCGCCAGCCCAAAAAAATGGCAATGCCACCATAAATCCAAGCGAAGACACCGCAGGATTCTTTGAGTAGTGATGGAACGTAGCTCGAGCTGCGCCCATAATTAGCCCTAAAATTGCCGATACTCCAACTACACCATATAGTCCAAAGTTAAGATACATTTCAACATGAAGAGGAAGGCGGTAGGCAGCGTCTGAATTTGCACTCATATATCCGTATTCCAGCGCCCAACCAGAAGAATCATGCTTTGGCTTGCCTGGCCAAAACAATCTGGGAATAAACTTAGTAAAAAAGGGCAAATATGTCTCACCCATTAGAAAGTCATTATTTTCAGGAATATCCGATACGGCGATAGAATAGGTTGTGATTAGCAAAACTCGGGCGTAGAAGTCATCGAAGTTTTCTTTTAGGTCTGCCATTTCCAACTCGCTGAGTTCTTTCCCAACCAAATCAACCATAACGCCGATTTTTTCGGATGAGAACTCACGGTCATCCTTAAAGTTACTGTATACTAACCTGAATTCGTGTTTAACCGGATTTAACGTGAACAACGCTACAGCAACAAGGATTATCGGCAACCACGGAATACGTCGACGCATGACCAAAAACGGAACTATGAAGTATAAGGAATACCAGATAATGTCAGCAAAGAATCCCGAAAATATTCCAGAATTGAATATCACATCAAACGCAACGAGTAACCAGTAAACGACTGATTGCCATGGTCGAAGCATTCCGGAAAAGAATAGAAAGCTACCCCAAACCAACAGGAAAACTCGGATGGCTATGACCGGCTGCACAATGGCCGAAAACATTTGTTGTTTTGTGACAATTTGGTACGCCAATAATGCAAGTGGAAGCATCATTGCCACCAAGATATCAGGACTAACCTTGCTTGGTAAGGCCTTGATGGACGAAGGAATTGGAAAAACTGCCTTATTGCGCGACATGAAATAGAAAGCCGAAACAACAACAAAGCTGACAAGCGAGTATGCTAATGGAACAAAGAAGTCAGAAGGGGAGAGATAATTAGCGAATGCCCCTCTGTATCCGGCCGCGTAAACCAATCCACCCATGCCATATGTGGCAGCCAAAAAAATGCCATGCAAACCAAGGTATGGTACCTCTCTCCGCTCAGTGAACATAGTCCAATAGGTGAAAGGAGCGAGCATGACTGCAATGGCGACCAACCCCAGCGCAACGGAGCCTGGAGAGTGCCCATAGGGATTGGAAGCGGAGAATAAAAGTAAACCAATCGACAAAAGGAGCATAAAAGCCGTCGATATAAGGTTTGTCTTCCGAACAATTAGAGACAAGAAGTAAAAGCTTTCTGATTGGAGATCAGCGAAGCTACTACATCGTCGCCTACGAGAGGTTCTTCGCAATCTGTAGGTAATTCAGATGCCATAGTCTGCACGTACTCCACTACACGGTCGCGCTTGGTGAAAGCCTCGTTCGTGACACTCTCGCGCAGAAGCTCGGTGTATGGGCTGGGTTTGGCCACCGCCTGGTTGATTTTGCGGTTTATGCCCAGGGGGACTCTTGATTTCGTGAGGATCACGGCATAGCCGGTGAGCTCGCGGGCTAGTTTCTTGGCGGCGGCCATTATAAATAGCATCGGCATTCCCTTTCGCAATAGAGACTTTGGCACCGTACCAAGAGTGGCCCTTGGAGTAGTTCGCGTCCAGGTCAAAATAGTTTACCTCTCCCGGTCCTACCAACTTTCAGCGAGCCGCTCTGAGAACGCTTTTTCAATGCGCTGACACCGGTCGTGCCTGAATATATCCATTTAACGTCGAAGGCAAAAGCCGAGATCCCCACGCGACGGCGGATCTCACGGGACAGGTACCACTTGACACAGAGCGTAACAGTGAACGAGGCCAGCGCCGCGCCAAGCGCGCCGAGCCACGGGATCATCAACGCGTTAAGTCCCAGATTTGCGATGATGGCGAGCATCATCGCGCGCATCACGACCCATTCATTGTCCGTCACCTTCAGCAATAGTTCGGTGTTGCCAAACAGTGCTTGAACCACGTACCCGATCGCGAAGACAGCGACCACCGGATAGGCGCTGCGATACTCAGGTCCAAAGACCACCCCGAGGATCGGCGCTCCGAAGAGAAGCAGAAATACTGCCCCAGGTAGCGCGAACAGGAAGACGAACAGCGCGCCGCGTGAATAGACGTGCTGCAATGCTCCCAAATCCTGCTTCTGAACCGCACGGGCCAGCATTGGCCCCTTGACCATGCGCACTGCCTGGTTGGCCAGGAAGACAAGGTTGCCGAGTTGATTGGCAACGAAGTAGATCGCGACCTCTTCTGCACCAATGAGTCCGCGCAGCATCACCACGTCGGTCTTGTTGAGGATGATTTGCAGGCAAGCGATCAGCGACAGCGGCACCAGCGTCAACGCCCATTTACGCCATTCCATCGACATGCCCGCTGGTCCACGGCCGACGCCGCAGGCGAGACCCAAGACAGTTCCGCCGACGGCGGTCGTAACGACAGCCGCGGCGATGTGAAACTGCATCGCCATCTCCGCACTCAGCTGTGCTCCGACGGCGCCGAGTGCGACGGCTCCCAGCATCGCCAGAAGTGTGAACTGCCGCAGGCCCGTCTCAATCATCTGCCCGACCAGCAGTCGCCCCAAACTCCGAACTGCCGCGCCGAGCGATGTCGACAGCGCAATGAAAGGCAGAAGCAGGATCGCCAAGTGTACGGTTTCGCGCCCAGCATACCCTCCGAATTGCCGGCTCAGCCAAAAATCGACGGCCCAGTAAGCAACGAATGCCAAACCGGAGAACACCAGCGTAAACATCAACGCGAAGAGCAACAAACCCCTGAGCCGTGCCAAATCCTCGACGACCTGGTATTTTGGAAGGCTCTTGGTCAGCAGCAGCGGCAAGCCCGCCTGTACCGGGATCGACAGAATTGTCGCCACCGAAAAAGCGAAGACGTAGTGGCCAAACTCTTCGGCCCCGAGGGTCCGCGCCAGCAGGACGGAGATCCCCAAGCCCGCGGCCATCACAGCGATGCGCACGCCCACCGCCTCGACGAAGCGTCTCATCAGGGGCATGGTGTCCTCTGCATCAGGCGGCAAAGCGCCCTCCTAGCCAAGTCTCCGGCAGCGGCCCGATCAAATCTGCGAGGTTGCGGCAATCGTCCTCATAGTAGTCAGCCAACTTTTCGCGAGTCACCGCATCCCCTTCCGGGTAGGGCAGCCGAGCCAGAGGCAGTCGGCTCAGTACGTAGCGGTCGAACCTGTGGGCTGCTCGGTGAAGCGGTCCCGACAATGGCACCGTCAGACGATTTCCGAGTCGGGTTCCATCGAACCGGTTGTCCGCCTGTTTCAGCGCGGTAAAGGTCAGATCTGGATCGAGACCGAGGAACCGGCAGACCTTTGCCAGCCCACCCGCTGGATTGGCAACGACGTCGCGTTCTTGGATCAGCACCAGGAGCTGCTCGCGCTGGAATACCTCGAGATAGCGTGCCAACTGGGCATGGTAGAGACCGCGCGTCAGGATCCCGTGAGCCCGCACTTCCTGCGCGATCTCGGAGGCGAAGAAGTCGGGCGCACTACCGCGCTCGCGCACACGACCACCCCTGACCACATGGTTCCAAGCCGAATAGGCACGCGCAACAGGATCGCGGAGCATCACGATCAACCGGGCGTCAGGAAGCAGCGCTGCGATCCGTTCGGGCTTGTCCTGCGGCTCACCGGGTACATCAGCACAGGTGGTCCAAAAATAGGCTCCTGTCTTCTCCAAGCGTATGGCCGACTGCCCCGCACCCGCAAACCGAGCACTGTACCAGTCAGGCCCTTTGGCATAATTGTTTGGATGGTCAAAGAAATGCACCTCACCCGGCACAACGAAAGCGTCAGGATGTTGCGCGAGGCGGGCAGATAGCCAGCTCGTCGAGGCTTTTTGCACCCCAATGATCAAAGCGTTTGGAAGCAATCTCCCAGAGCCACTGTCGCTGTGAGGTCCATCACTCGTCATAGAGGCTCATATACTGATTGGCGCCACTCTAATGGCCCGGTGGGGATTTCGCGTTCAGAACAAACATAGCCTTCATCCAGAAGACGATAGACCGATTGGTTTCTCGGCATTGAGCAGAACGCCTCGCCCACTTTCGCCCTCAGATCCATTCTTCCAGCATTTTCAAACGCCCGATAACGCAAACTCTGAGGCCTCAAGCAACGAAGCGCTGCACAGAAAACGGCAGGTCGACCCAGAAGCCATCAAAAACCTACTTGCCGTT
>Ga0307966_1001548_pt1 | contig 18043 bp, 15 predicted proteins | sample OrgLakmetagen646_FD_203141 | JGI IMG/M metagenome (GOLD analysis project Ga0307966, IMG submission 203141) | Saline water microbial communities from Organic Lake, Antarctica - #646 | ecosystem: Environmental > Aquatic > Non-marine Saline and Alkaline > Saline | place: Antarctica: Organic Lake... | reverse complement strand
TTGCTGCGACGCTACCGGCTTCTCTACAATGCGAAGCAATGTCCTCCCTCTGCGCCTCTTCCGGACATTCTGGCGTCGTTGCTTGAGCAGAATGAGGAAGAAGGGCAGCAGCTGCGGGCGCGCTTGCTGGCTCGGATGCATGACCTCTCGGCTTTTGTCCGGGAATTGAAACAACGCTTCGGGATTTGGTATAATCACCGCCATGGAAATAAGGGCACGATTTGGGCCGACCGCTTTAACAGCGTCATCGTGGAATCGACTAAGGAAGCACTCTCCACGGTCGCGGCTTACATTGATCTGAATCCGGTGCGGGCGGAGTTGGTTGGCGATCCTGCGGACTATCATTTTAGCAGCTACGGTCGGGCGGTGGGCGGTAATGGTGAGGCCCGGCGTGGTTACGAGCGTGTCTTTTGCTTGTCTGCAAGGTGGAAGAGCGTGCAGCCGTCTTACAATCTGATTCTCTATGGAAAGGGCTATTCCAGTAAGGGCGTTGAGGGAAAGGATCGCGGGCGCATCGACCCGGAGACGGTTCAGCGTGTGCTGGATAACAAGGGCAAGTTACCGCTTTCCGATGTGCTTCGACTGCGAGTTCGCTATTTCACGGCGGGGACAGCGATCGGGTCGGCCTCGTTTTTGAAAGAAGTCGGGGCGGAAATGAGGGCCCGCCATGGACTCGAGCGAAAAAAGGACGCCTATCCCATGCGTTCGGGAGAGTGGGGTAACTTGCGTTCATTCAGAAATCTCCAGGTTGAGCCGGTTGCATCGTCTTAACCAAGGGGATTTTTAGGAACCAGTGCTTTATAATAGCACGACGGTCTGACCCTACTTTTATGCCTCTGAGCAAGATTAGCTAAAAGCTAGCAATGAATATGAATATTTATGATTTCTTGGGCTCCATTAGTTACCCTTGTCTTGTTAGCATTATGGCATGAGACCTAGCTCAATATCTCATCGACTAGTGACCTTTCTCCATTTTCGCTTATACCAAAAATCGTGTGACTGGCCGTCTTTAGTAGATGCAATGCCAGTCGCTTCAATTTTAACTTCATCTTCCTCACAGCTCCCCAGCTTTTTTGAGCGCGACGCCCAGCGCTCCGTATTCAAGTTAATCTGGACGGGATAATTTTCGGTGCTTAAAGGTTCTTTTTAGGGTAGGTTCTTCGCTTGTATTGGAATGGCTCTCATGCTTGGCAATTTTGAGTTAAGGCACTTTGGGCACGTTCAGCGGCTTTTCTTTTACAGCTCACGCAGGAAGTCCCAGCTGAAAATGCCGGTCTTGTGGCCGTCGCTGAATGAGGGTTGGATGGCGTAGTTGCCGACGAGGTCCCAGCTCAGGATCCTGACGTCGGGGAAGTCTTTTGGTCCATCGCCGCCATACTGATTGCCCAGGATATCCTTTTCGCCGATATTCTGGGCGCTGGGGGAACGCTTGCGGAGCAGTGGGGCAGGGTAGTAGCTTTCGCTGCCGTCCTCCCAGATAATCGCGAGTTCGCTCCCTATGAGTTGAATGTCTTTTGGTTTCATCTCTTAGTTTTAATTGTAAATGCCGGCGCTTTTCAAGGCATTCATGATCGCGATGGCCGGGCCGGAGCGGTTCAGAATATAGAGATGAATACCGGGCGCACCTTTTTCCAGCAGCTCACGGGCCTGCCGTAGCGTCCATTCGATGCTGAGCGCTTCCACCTTTGGCTTATCCTCACCGGCATCGACGAGTTGTTTTTCAAGCTCGTTCGGTATGTTTGCTTCGCAGAGGGCGCAGAACCGCTGCGCCGGCTCAATTGACTGGATGCAAAACAGTCCTGGAAGAATGGGGACTTGGATGCCCGCCTCCCGGCAGCGCGCAACGTAGTCGAAGTAGGTCTGATTCTCGAAGAAAAGCTGAGTCGTGATAAAATCACTGCCCGCATCGACCTTTCTTTTCAGATTGATGAGGTCAATTTCAGCTGAGTCCGCTTGCGGGTGCTTTTCCGGATAGCCCGCCACTCCAATCGTGCAGTCGGGGTGAACCTCTCGAATTAGCTGGACTAGCTCATTGGCGTAATGGAGCCCATCGGGGTGGGGCTGGAAATCCTTCTCCCCTTTGGGAGGGTCTCCGCGCAGCGCCATGATCTGGTTCAGACCGATGTCTTTAAATTCACTGATAATTTCTCTCAGTTCAGCTTTTGAGTGACCGACGCAGGTGAGGTGCGGCATGACCTCGTAGCCGTAGTCCTCGTGGAGGCTCTTGGCGTATTTTAGGGTGCGGCTGCGTGTGCTGCCGCCCGCACCGTAGGTGATCGAGACGAAGTCGGGATGGCAGCGCTGCACCTCACGCGCCGTGGTGAGCATTTGTTGCGCGGCGGCGTCCGATTTGGGTGGGAAAAACTCGATCGAGAAGACGGGCTTTTGTGGAAACTGTCGGTTTGGTGTGAGAAAAGAGGTCATTAACGTATCAAATTATAATGATATGATGATATGTAAAGCAAGAAGTCGAATGGTGAGGCGATTTTTTATGATTGTTAATGACCTCTATAGCATAGGTTTGAGGGACTTTTAAACAGCTTATTCACAATATTATAGGTAAATTTCCCCTTGACGTGTGGGGCATTTTGGGGCGATATGGGGCGAAATGTCAGATTTGGGTATAAATGGGTGATTTCAAAACAGGTATGTTTGTGGGCGTTTTTCGTCACAACTTGGACGACAAGGGTCGTCTGACCATACCGTCACAGTGGCGTCCGGTGGTCGATAGCGAGGCGAATGCCTTTCTCGCACTTCCCAGTCTGGATAACTATGTAAATGTATATCCGCCCAAGATGATTGCGCAGTTGGAAGAGCGTATCTCCCAAATCAGCATGGGGGATACGGAAGGGCAGGCTGCGATCGAGACGCTGATGAGCATGGCCCACCACTTTAGTTGCGACAAGCAGGGGCGTATCAACTTGAACGCAGCACTCACGGGGCACGCTAGGATCAAGAAGAGCGCCGTGCTGCTGGGAAAGCTCTCCACTTTTAGTATCTACAGCGACGAAGTATATGACGCGCTCCGCAGCAAGACCCCGGTCAGTCGTGAGACTCAGGCTGAAGTCTTCAAACGGTTCGGACTCTAACCCCAGGAAAGCCATGAATTCTATCTTCGAGAACATCGCCCGCGAAAACTTTCGCAGCTCCGGCTACATCAAGCACCCCTCACGTGAGCGCCGCATCCGATGGACCTTTTCGGCGCGGCCGCAAATCCCCTTTCACAAACCCGATACCATTCGCGACGCCCTCCGACGTCGTGAAAGCGCCCTCCACCGCGAAAAAAACAAACCCTCTATTCTGAAAGCCCTTCTAAATGTTCTCCTCGGTTGATGACAGTGTAATGTCGTCCGCACACGGCGGGCACGTGCCGGTCTTGCTTCATGAAGCACTGGACCTCATGCAGTCGCGCCCTGATGCCAGGATACTGGATGGGACCTTTGGCGGCGGTGGCCATAGCCGGGCATTTCTCGAGGCCTCCGAAGGGGTGACCGTGGTCGCGCTGGATCGCGATCCCGAGGCACTCATTCGTGCGGAGTCGCTTCGGGCCGAGTTTGGTGGCCGCTTTCGCATGTATCAGCTCAATTTCGGTGACCTCGACGAGCTGGACGAAGTTGATTTTAACGGTGCCTTCTTCGATTTCGGGCTCTCTTCTTTTCAGTTGGATACGGCGGAGCGTGGCTTTTCATTCCGCGCCGATGCGCCGCTCGATATGCGAATGGATCCGCAGAGCGGCATGAGTGCAGCCGACTTTCTCGAAACGGCCGACGAAGAATCCATCGTCCGCGCCGTGCGCAACTACGGCGAAGAAAAGCGGTGGCGCCGCGTGGTCGAGGCCATTCTCAAAGCACGGGGCACCGGGCAGTTGCAACGCACGCAAATCTTTGCCGCTCTCGTGACCGAGGTCGTGGGGCCGACGCCGAGAGGGCGCAAAGCGGTGCATCCGGCGACGCGCACTTTTCAGGGTATTAGGGTTGAGGTGAATGATGAGTTGAGCGCGATCGAGCGTGGCTTACCGGCTGCGTTCGATCGCCTCTTACCCGGAGGTGTTCTCGCTGCCATCAGTTTCCACTCGCTGGAAGACCGGATTGTAAAACGCTTTTGTCGGCGTATGGCAGGCCGTCCGGAGCATGGCCGGGACAGCCGCACCCAGGATGAGCGCGAGACCCTCGCCGAAATGATTGCCACCCGCCCCATCACCCCGGGTGAAGCCGAGATCGCCCAGAACCCGCGCAGCCGCAGTGCCCGCATGCGCGCTATCCGAAAACTTCCCCAACAAACAACATCATGAAACTGAGCCCCCAAAATCGCACACGCTGTATTTCCCTGATTGTCCTCATTGCGGCGGTCATCGTCGGCAGTGCATTTGCCATCGTCTGGACCCAGCAGCAAATCTCGCGCACGGCACAAAGCGCAAAGCAGACTGAAGCCGACTTGGGCGAGATGGTCCGAAAAATCAGTTTCCTCGATCAGCGCATCGCCACACTGCATCAGCCAGTTGTCCTCGAGGGCAAAGTAGCGGGTTCTTTGCGCCCATCCCTGGAAAACCAGGTGGTTTGGGTGCGCGAGCGGCAGCTGCCCGATGGCCGCGCCTATGCCGTGGCCGCTCCTTACGAAGTCTCTATCGATCTTGCCATGCTCGGTTCCAATTCCCCGCGTTAATAACAAACAACGCTCAACAACAACAAACATGCACGTAACATCCGACTACTATCGCAGCCGCGTCCACCGGATCGCGGCATGTAGCTCGGGTGCGCAGGGATCCAGCCATGCGTCGGCTAGCCTCGATAAAGAGGTCTCGCAGGCGCATGGCCTTTGCCGCCCGCTTCGCCCATCAGCCCGGACGCTTCAACGCCTCGCTGTTTTTTACAAACAAAACCACCGCGTAATCTAACGAATTTTAATGAGTAGAGCATTTGTATCCGGCGCACGGTCCTCCATTGTTTTGATGGCTGTCGCATTTGCATTTTGTGTCCTTCTAGGGCGCTTGTTCTACTTGCATGTATGGGATCAGGAGAACTTGCTCCAATACCTCGAGGGCAATCGGAAGACTTTTAACCTGATTGAGGCGCGGCGGGGTAATATTGTGGATGCGCGCGGCAACCTTCTGGCGGTCACACGCACGAGTTATAACATAGGCGTCGACCCTCAATCGGTCCACGAGGCCGACCGCGAAAAATTACCGCAGCTCGCTCGGCTGATTGGCAAACCAGTCGAAGAAATCGAGGCGGCTTTAGACACCAAATACCAGATCGGTGGGGCAAACAGCAAAGAGGCCCGTCTGATCCGATGGACACCACTCCTCAAAGAAGCCGATGAGGCGATCAACGACGCGGTGGCGCAACTAAATATCCGCGGCATCTACAGTAACCAGAGCCACAGCAGAGCTTATCCCGCCGGTAAGTTGGCGGCCCATGTGCTCGGCTACGTCAATAAGGAAGAGACGGCAGTGACCGGCGTCGAAAGGTTTTTTGATTACTACCTCAGGGGCCAGGACGGATGGCGTGAAAGTGAGCGCGACGGCCGACGTCGTGAATTAGCCCAGTTCCGGGGGCGTGAAGTCGATGCTTCGGATGGACTGAACGTTGAGCTGACCATTGATCAAATGGTGCAACACATCGTGGAGACCGAAATCTCAAATGTAGCCCAAAAATATAACCCCAAGGGTATCAGTGTGATTGTGAGCCAGCCTAACACAGGTGCCATTCTGGCGATGGCAAACTATCCGAGCTACGATCCAAACGAGTTTTACAATATTAAGAAGTATCCAATATCCAGCCAGCGCAACCGGGCTTTAACCGATGCCTTTGAGCCCGGTTCAACGTTCAAAATCGTGCCTGCGGCTGCTGTCCTGAACGAGGGCATTGTTGAACCGACCGATGTATTTGCTACCGGGGTCTCGCGTGTCAGCTACAAAGGCAGGACACTAAGGCTGCCATCAGATCACCATAACTACGAATCCTTATCGATGCATGATGTCGTCGTGAAATCGAGCAATCGAGGCGCGGCACATTTAGGCCTGTTGCTGGGGGAGAAGCGCTTGCACGATTATGCAGCCGCATTTGGCTTTGGCGAAAAAACCGGCTGCGCTCTCGGCGGCGAAATTTCCGGCACCTTGCACCGAGTATCGAACTGGGACGGCTTGACGATCACGCGCCTACCGATGGGGCACGCAGTCAGTGCCACACCGATGCAAGTTCATGGCGCTATGTCGGTCATCGCGAATAACGGTATCCTGATGGAGCCCATGTTAACACAGCGCATTTTTGACCGAGAGGGGCAGGATGTGCTTCGTTTTTCACCGAAAGCGAAGCGGCGCGTAATTTCTGCCGACGTGGCCGGGGTCATGTCGCAAATGCTCGCGGATGTGGTCGGTGAAAATGGCACTGCCCGTCGGGCAGCGATTGAGAACTATAACGTGGCCGGTAAAACCGGCACGACTCAGAAGATCGTCGATGGCAGCTACTCCAATCAGTATCACGTGGCCTCATTCAGTGGATTTTTTCCAGCCGACAGGCCCCAACTCGTTGTCACTGTCGTTGTCGATGAGCCGAAGCTCAACGGTGTCGGCTACGGTGGTGTGATCGCAGCGCCCGCTTTTCGAAATATCGCCGAGGCTTGCATCGCCTACCTCGGTATTCGCCCCTCCCGCAACAGGGAGGACTTTCTAGCCCAGCAACCTTCGTCCTATGATTGGCCACGCCGACTTACCAATTAGTTTACTCTTTTCTGCCGCCAGTTCCCGATACAACTACGCCAGCCAATCGAAAAACCGCTTTTCCAGTGACCACCAGCAGGTTTCGATGAGGCCGCACGTCGAGTCTCTATTTAAGGGTATTGAGTGCGCAGCGAAGCGCCTGAATAACGACACGGTCGTGACCTGTTTGATCACGGACAGTCGGCGGGTTGTTCCCGGCGCATTATTTTTTGCCATTGGCGGCTTGCGCACCAACGGAAATTACTTCGTGGAGGAAGCGGCTGATCGGGGTGCTGTCGCGATTGTGACCGAGGAGGACTTGGGCGCACATTTCCCAATCGACTCCATTCGGGTCAATGATGTGCGGAAAGCCCTGGCACTGGTATCGCGACGTTTCTATGACTCGCCGGATGAGAATCTTCGTCTGACTGGAGTCACCGGAACCAACGGCAAGACCACGGTTTCGATGCTGACACAGCATTTAATCGGAGGGAGCGATCAAGTCGGTTTGATCGGAACAGTTCGTTATGATCTTGGTAAGCGCACGCTCCCGTCTTTTCGCACCACTCCGGAGTCGGTTGATACCTATTCCCTGCTCGGGCAGATGGTTCTGAACGGTTGCAGTGAGGCGTTGATGGAGATCAGCTCTCATGGGATCGACCAGAAACGGACTTATGGCCTCAACGTCGATACCGCCGTTTTCCTGAATTTAACCCAGGATCATATCGACTATCACAAGAGTATGGACGCTTACTTCGAGGTGAAAAAGCGCCTTTTTACGGGAGAGATGGGACGCAAGCCAAAGACGGCTGTCGTTAATGCCGACTGCCCATACGGCCGTAAGCTAATTGAAGAAGTGAAGGACGAGCTGCCTCTAAAGACCTTTGGGATGGTGGCAGAGGCCGATGTGCGTGCGAGCGAGGTCAAACTTTTCCATGACCGGACAGAGTTTAAACTTGTTTGGCCCGAGGGTGAGGCCCGGGTGACCTCGCCGCTCCTGGGCGCATTTAATGTGAGCAACCTCCTGGCGGCCTTTACGATCGCCTATGTGCAGGGCAAGAGCGTGGAAAGCCTGCTTGATCGCCTGTCCACATTTCCCGGCGTGCCTGGGCGGATGGAGCGAATTAATGCGGGGCAAAGTTATAACCTGCTCGTCGACTATGCCCACACCGATGATGCTCTGTCGCATGCCTGTGGGATGTTGCGGGAGATCACCAGTGGGAAGCTCATCGTCGTGTTCGGCTGTGGCGGCGACCGCGACCGGACCAAGCGAGCGCCTATGTTAAAGGCAGTTATTGAGGGTGCCGATTTGGTCTATGTGACAGCCGACAATCCACGCAGCGAGTCACTCGAACAGATCTTTGGAGACATGTCTGCCGTCAAAGCGGCCGAAGCGGTCCACTTTATCGATGATCGTAGGGACGCCATTTCGCGTGCACTTGATGCGGCCAATCCGGGCGACTGCGTCTTGATCGCGGGTAAAGGTCACGAAACTTATCAGGAGTTTGACGGCACCGTCACACCTTTTGACGATCGCAGCGTTGCCCGGGAACTCATTCGTTTAAAGCAGACTTGATTGCAGCAGAAAGGACAATGGCCGAATTTCAACCAGCTGATCTTGCTCAAATCACCGAGGGGAGCTGGCATGCCGATGAACCGCATGTCATCCGTGGTTTCTGTTTTGATACGCGCCGGGTCGCGCCGGGGGATTGCTTCGTCGCACTCGCAAGTGAAACCCGCGACGGGCATGACTTTTTGCCTGATGCCATGGGCAAGGGTGCGTCCTGCGCCTTGACCGGACGGGTGGTGGATTGCTCACTGCCGCAACTTGTGGTCCGGGATCCGCTTTCGGCCATGGGGGTCATTGCCGCCGATGTCCGCTCCAGATTTTCGAAGCCGGTTGTGGGCATCACCGGCAGCTGCGGGAAGACCTCTACCAAGGAAATGCTTCGTTTACTTCTCGGCCAGGATTCGACTCACGCGACATCGGGGAACTGGAATAACCGCATCGGCGTGCCCATGACCTTGTTTGATCTTGATCCGTCGCAACATGAATTTGCTGTGATTGAGGCCGGTATCAACCAACCGGGTGAGATGGCATTATTGGGTGCGATGATCGGTGCCGACCTGACGGTTCTAACCAATATTGGTCCGGCGCATCTGGAGCTTCTCGGCTCGCTCGACGGTATTGCTGAAGAAAAGTCAAAACTCGCCGTCGCCGCCCAAGCGGATTCGCCCATCATCCTGCCCGCCGCCCCAATGCGATACCCTGCCTTTGCCGCGATAGCGGGGCGCTGTATCGCGGTGCGGTTCGATGGCGATGCGGCCCCATCTGCAGTGCGGCGCGTCGTGGATTGCGAAATTGAGATTTCTGAGGATGGCATCTCCTCGAATTTGTTGATCGAGGGCAAAACCTATAAAGTGCGGAGCTCCAGCCGGGGAATGGCACAGAACGCCGCCCTCGCGATCGTCGCCGCCGGTGAACTGGGCGTGGCGGATGAGGCCCTAGCGGATCGTCTCCAAAAATGGGAACCGGAAGGCACTCGGGGCCGGGTCATCTCGACTGGTGAGCACTACTACTATATCGATTGTTACAACGCCAATCCCGCCTCGATGGCTGATTCGCTTCAAGCCTTCCAGCAATCCGCACCGACCGGCATGCCTCGCTGCTATGTGCTCGGTGCCATGAATGAACTGGGTGCCGCCGCCGAAGACTTCCACCTCTCGGTCGGCAAGGGGCTGATTCTTCGGCCCGAAGACAGAGCCCTATTTGTCGGCCCCGAAAGGTTGACCGCTGCTTATCTGCAGGGGGCGCTGGGCACCGGGGGATTCCCGGAGCAAATAGAATTCGCCGAAAATATTGCCAGTATCCAGTCTATGGTTGCCGATTTTAAAGGCGCGCTCTTCCTCAAGGGCAGCCGCGCCTACCATCTGGAAAAACTCCTGCCAGAATCGATCACTTAGACGTTCACTCTCACTTTCACTCTAGACTCTTCAATGCTTTCCTATCTCGCAGATTTCGAACACATCTTTGGGCCCCTGCGCCTCTTTCGCTATCTTACTTTTCGCAGTGCCTTTGCTGGACTCACTGCCATTAGCGTCGGTTTTATTGTGGGCCCCTGGATTTTTGCCAAGTTGCGCGAGCTTCGGGCGAGGCAATCGCTTCGCGGAGAGGACGAAGTTGGTCAACTTGCTGAGCTGCATGCGGCCAAGGCCCAGACGCCGACCATGGGTGGCCTCATGATTTGCGCTTCCGTTATCATCAGCGCCTTGCTTTGGGCCCGGCCGAATGTTTATGTTTATACGGCACTTTTGGTCTATGCCGGATTGACGGTCATCGGTTTTCTCGATGATTACCTGAAAATTGCCAGGCGCAATAGTGCCGGTCTTTCCGGGCGGTGGAAACTGGCTGGGCAGGCTTTGCTTACGGTGGTTGCCCTGGCACTGCTTCTGAGCTTTCCGGAGTCGGCGGGCAAGATGCGTGAACTCTGGGTGCCATTTTACAAGGATGTGTTAATCAGTTCGATGCCGTTATGGTTGCTGGCCCCTTTTCTATTCCTGGTCCTCGCCGGATCAAGTAATGCCATCAATCTGACCGACGGGGTTGACGGGCTCGCTATTGGTTGCACCGTTACCGTGGCCCTGGCCTATGCGATTATGGCCTATGCTTCCGGAAATGCCATCATTGCCGACTACCTCTTTATCAGCTTCATTCCCGGGACCGGAGAATTGGCGGTTGTTTGTGCTGCTTTGTTGGGCGCAAGTCTCGCCTTCCTCTGGTATAATTCCCATCCGGCAGAGGTCTTTATGGGCGATACTGGATCGCTCCCGCTTGGCGGACTGATTGGGATGATCGCATTCATGGTGCACCAGCCCTTCACATTGGTCATCGTTGGCGGAATTTTCGTGATGGAGGCCGGTTCGGTGATTTTGCAGGTCGCCTCTTTTAAAATACGGGGTAAACGCATCTTCAAGATGTCCCCGATTCACCACCATTTTGAATTAAAGGGGTGGCATGAAAACAAAGTGGTGATTCGCTTCTGGATTCTCTCTTTGATTTTTGCGATGGCTGGATTGGCTACGCTTAAACTACGATAGGGTATGCGACTGCGTCTTGCCATTTTTGGAGTCGGCCTCAGTGGTCAAGCGGCGAAAAGGTTGGCGCTGGCGCAGGGGCATGAAGTCTCCCTGTTTGATGAAGCCGGAGGCGGCGACAAAGGTAGTTTCGATCTTTCGCAGTTAGCCCGATATGATCGTTTCATCTTTAGCCCAGGCTTCGCTGCCGACCATCCTTGGCGTTTGCAGGCAGAACGATCCGGTAAGCGGGTTCAATCCGAGATTAGTTTTGCGGCAGAACATTGGAAGGGGCACCTAATCGGAATAACCGGGACCAATGGTAAGACCACACTGACGCACTTTCTGGCGGAGGCACTGCAGCGAGCCGGTAAAAATGCAGTCTTCGCCGGTAATATCGGCCAGCCACTCAGCGACGTAATCCTGGATGTTGAGAACGTCGAGTCGGCCTATGCCGTGTGCGAAATCAGTTCGTTCCAGGCCGAACTTTCTCGTGGAATCCAGCTCGACGGATTGCTCTGGACCAACTTCGCGGAGGATCATCTGGATCGCTACGAGAGCATGGCCCACTACTTTTTGGCGAAGGCCGAATTATTTAAATGCCTCAAGCCTGACTCTGTTTGTGTGATCGGCCCGCAAGTGGTGCCGTGGTTGGACCGGGTCAATGAGCCATTCGGTCGAGCCCGCATTGCGAATGAAGACCGTGCTTTAATGAGTCGCCTCAGGCCGGATTCGGTCTTTACCCGCTTCCCTTACAGTGAAAATTTCGCGCTTGCGGCAGAATTCTGGCGGCTGACGGCTGAGCCCGTGGAAGCACTTCTGGCTGCGGCAAACGAATTTAAGCTAGCACCCCACCGGCTGGATGTCGTCGTAGGGAAGGGAGGAGTGAACTACTGGAACGATTCGAAATCGACCAATTTTCACTCGACGCTAGCAGCCGTGCAAGCGGTGCCCCGGCCGATCATCTGGATTGGCGGGGGCAGGATTAAAGGTGGCAACCTGGGAGCTTTTGCCAAAGAGCTTGCCCCGCAAATCGATGCCGCCGTGCTTTATGGTGAAGCCGCCCCGCAGATGATGGAGGCCTTGACGGATCAGCTTGAGAATGTGCGAGTGGTCCCAGCTTTCGATCAGGCCGTGCGGGTTGCCAGCAAACTTGCTGCCGCATGCACCCCTGCCAATGTTGTGCTCAGTCCCGGATTTCCCAGTTTCGATCAGTTTACGTCCTACGAAGCGCGCGGAAAATCCTTCAATTCCATAGTTTTAGGTTTGTAGAAGCTCGCTAGAGCTGACTATTCTTAGATAAACAGAAACTTAAACATCAATCATCATGAAAGTATCCAAAATCTTCGGCTGTGTTCTCAGTCTTCACCTTTGTGTCATTGCCGTGCTCTTGGTGCAGCCCGGTTGCCAGACTGGCCAACCTCCCACGCAGATCCACACACAGACCTATACACAGACGCCCACACAGACCCCCACGCAGGGCCGGGCTTTCCGATCAAATGTTGAAGGGGCTTCGCGCAGTTCGGGGGAGCTTATCCCGGCCACTCAATTAGGAGAAGGACAAGGCCTTGATGCCGCATTTAATGCTGGTTTCGAAAGTGACTCGTTGGATTCCTTTGAAAACGTTGAGCCTTTGGAGCCCATCGAGCCACTTCAGCCGATCGAATCAATGTCCGGCCTACAGACGGTTGATATCGCGGGTTCCGGCTTTCAAAGCTACACGGTTAAGAAAGGTGACAATCTTTGGTCGATTGCCAAGCGCTACGATGTATCGCTGAATGAGCTCTATGCCGTCAACGGGCTGAATAAAAATTCGGTTATTCGAGTCGGGCAGCAGATTCAGCTCCCAGTCGAGAGCAGCACCGCGACGGTCAGCGTGGGCACGCCGGATACCTATCAACCGAGTGGCTTTGATCAGGCCACCACCACTTACACGGTGCAGCGGGGCGATAATTTATCGAGAATTGCCAAGCGCTATGACACCACGGTCCGTGCGCTCAAGGCGGCCAACGGCAAAAGTTCGGACATAATTCGGGTAGGGGAAAGCTTGGTCGTCCCGGCGGGAAGTGCTGCGACGGGAGGCGCACCAATGTCTTCCACGCCTACTCCTGCGATCACGCGCTCGGTGGCGGCTTCCGGTGGTGGCACGCGAACTCACACCGTGAAGGCTGGAGAGTTTCCGGGTAAAATTGCCCGTCAATATGGCATGACTACCAACGAATTACTCGCGATGAACAGTATTACCGATCCGCGTAAGTTGCGGGTGGGCCGGAAGTTGACCGTTAGCGGATCTGGCAGTGCCGCCAATGTCGATAGCCGGGTGGAGACTGTGGTCCGGTCGGCACCTGCGCAGCCGGTTTCGGTCGTGCCGTCTTTGCCCTCAACCCGCATTGGATCGAATGAAATCAGAATCATCGAAGCCGATCCATTGCTTGAAGGTGAGTTTTCCGAGCCCGTAGCCGCACCTGATCCGGACGATATTTTTAATAATGCAATCGAGATCCCTGTCATTCGGCTGGAAGAATAACCCGTTGAAAGATAATAGACTCAGACGATATAAAGCGTTCGAGAATGAGTGCTCCTCTGGTCTCGCATAATCCTATCAAGCATCTTCCGCCGGTCGGCTTTTTCCTCTGCCTGATTGTAGTTGCGCTGACCTTCCTTGGCTTGGTCATTCTGTTTAGTGCTTCGCAATCGATGTTCGAGGATTCGACGAGACTGCTGCAGAAGCAATTGATTTGGCTGGTCATCGCCAGCTTTGCCGGCGCCTTTGCCTTTCTGGTCAACCTGGAAGTGTTACGTGACTATGTCCTTTTTCTTGGTGGTGGAGCGGTTTTGTTGCTGGTGCTGGTCCTGATTCCGGGGATCGGCGTTGAGGTGAATGGGGCGCGGCGCTGGATGGAATTCGGCCCCATGCGCTTGCAGGTTTCCGAAATCGGTAAGCTCGGCTTGCTCTTTCTTCTTGCCCACTATCTCGCCGCGCATCGCCGCGATTTGGATCATATCCTGAAAGGTTATCTGGTGCCATGCGGCATTCTCGGTATCTTTTGCGGACTGATTATTATCGAACCGGACTTTGGCACGGCTTTTCTATGCGGTGCTGTGGGCGGACTGATGTTATTTTTAGCCGGTGCGCGCTTAAAATTTCTTATTCCAACCGGGGTTTTGGCACTAAGTGCCTTTTCGGTAGCGGTGTATCACGATCCGATCCGCCTGCGGCGGATCACCTCGTTTTTGGATGTGGAGGGAAACCGCGGGGACAGTGCCTACCAACTCTGGCAGGGAATTCTCGCCTTTGGCGCGGGTGGCTTGCAGGGCGTCGGACTCGGCGAAGGCCGCCAGCAAATGTCTTTTCTCCCCGAAGCGCATACCGATTTTATTTTTGCGATCGTAGCAGAAGAGCTTGGCTTCGTTTTTACTGCGGGTGTGGTGCTGCTCTATATGACACTTTTTTTTATCGGTGTGCTTCAACTTCGACGGGCACCAAACCTCTACCAGTATCTGCTTGTGATGGGGGCTCTACTTTTCATCACCTTTCAAGCATTGATTAATATCGGGGTGGTGACCGGCAGCCTTCCAACCAAGGGTATGTCCTTGCCCTTTATTTCTTACGGAGGTTCAAACCTTGTCCTGATGTTTACCTTGACTGGCATTATTCTAAACGGCTTTCGTTCCTGGGAAATGCCGGCGCTGCGGAGGCAGCGTGATATATGAGCAAGATCATTATCGCTTGTGGTGGCACTGGCGGGCATCTCGCGCCGGGCATTGCTGTGGCTGAAGTGCTTCAGGAGCGGAATAACGAGTGCGTGCTCCTGATCAGCGAAAAGCAAGTCGACTCGCGGCTGGTCGAAAAGTATTCGCAGTTGAATTTTATGACGACGCCTGGTCGCGCCTTTACCGGTGGATTACTCCAGCGCCTGAAATTTATGGTCAGCTTGTTCTCCAGTTTTCTTTTTACCCGCAAGTTGCTTCGCGAGGAGTCACCTGAATTGGTGCTGTTGTTCGGTGGTTATCTTTCACTCGGTCTCGGGTTGGCGGCCCGCCTGGCGGGAGTGCCGGTCGCCATGCATGAGGCCAACTGCGTGCCGGGTCGTTCCATTCGTATCATGAAACGTATAGCCAGTCGCATCTACATGCCGGATGGCGTGCGCCTGAATGCGGTGCCGCCCGGCCTGATTCGTTACTACGGCTACCCGGTCCGGGCCGATATCAAGCATGTGCTCAAAGCGGAAGCGGCCCGGAGGCTCAAGATCAAGGTCGCAAGTAAGCTGCTGGTTATTATCGGAGGGAGCCAAGGGGCAAAAGCCCTCAATGACTGGGTGGTGCAAAATTTTGGGCAGCTCGCGGAAAGAGGGATTTCTGTTTACTGCGTCACCGGTCTGGGGAACAGCTCTTCGGGCACCATTCACGAAATCGGGCATGACGGTTCCGATGTCACGGCGACGCTGGTGCCCTTTTCCGATCAGATGGGTGAAGTTATTTCCGCGGCGGATCTGGTCATTTCGAGGGCCGGCGCGGGATCGATCGCCGAGATCATTCGTTGCCGCGCCCCTGTGATTCTGATCCCGTATCCTTATGCGGTTGACGACCACCAGCGGGCGAATGCGAGAATGCACGAGCAGCATGGTGCCGGCATGGTGCTGGAGCAAGAACGCCTCGATCAACTGGCCGACGAGGTCAACGAACTCATTTTTAACGATTCTCTGCTGGCAAAATTTAAGTCGAATATGGAACGTCTCGACCGTTTTAACTCCAGTGAGCGAATCGCCTCCGACTTAGAAGCACTTTGTGAGGATTATGCACGGGCCAAGGCACAGCAAACTGCGGAGGTAGAGTCATGAGCGCGAAACACGAAGCGCAGTATCTCTTTCTCGGCGTCGGAGGAATGGGCATGGCTCCCCTAGCGTGCTGGATGTCCAGCGCGGGGTATTCAATAACGGGATATGATGCTTGTTTGCAGGAAGATGTGCGCAAGCATCTCGCGGCAAGCGGTGTCGAATTGCAGGACTTCGTCTTCGGCGAGCAGTTGAACCGCTTCACGACGGTTGTTTATTCCAGCGCGGTGCGTCCGGGGCACCCTCTGCTCGATGCCGCCAAGGCGGCCGGGTTGGATTGTGTGCGGCGGGGTGAGATGCTGGCACGAATTGCGGCGGATTTGAAGCTGATCGCTGTGGTCGGTAGCCACGGAAAGACCACCACCACAGGTATGATTGCCTATGGAATGCAGCGCTGTGGTATTCCAGCCAACTACATGTTGGGCGGTTTGTTTGCCGACGATTCTCTGGCCCCATGCCACTACTCCGATAGTGCCTGGCTGGTTGCAGAAATCGATGAGAGTGACGGCACCATCGAAGGCTTTACCCCAGAGCACACGCTCGTGCTCAATCTCGACTGGGATCATGCGGACCGTTACAAGGAAGCCACTCAACTGGAAGCAGCCTTCCGCCAATTGGCCCAGAGGACCCGGCAAAAAGTATTTCTCCCGGAAGGACTTGATTTAAACGGGTTGAAGGAGGTGGAAACCGTCCGCTATCCTTCTGCGAAGGGCTCAAGATTTAACGAGGCCAACGCCAGTGCGGCATTAGCAGTGTTGCGTTGCTTGATGGAGGATTTACCGGAGCGGCCCTTGGAGGGCTTTCCGGGGATCGCCCGCAGGCAAGCGGTGCTTTATGATGAAGGGGATTTAACTCTGGTCGAGGATTACGCGCACCATCCGACTGAGATCGACGCGCTCATCCAGAATCTTCGGGAGAGGGCAGGGCAGCGGCAGCTTATTGTCGTCTTTCAGCCGCACCGTTACAGCCGCACCCGCCAGTTTAAGGAGGATTTTGCCGCGACTTTGTCGAAAGCGGATGTCTGCTATCTCCTGCCGGTTTATTCCGCCCACGAGGGCGTCGTTGAGAGTGGCGAACTGACGGATCTGGTCGATGCCTTCAGTGGTTTTGAGCCGATTGTTCTCGAATCTCGGCTGCGGGGACTGAGGCAAGTGATCGAAGCAGCCCGAGCCCAGCCCACGATGTTGGCTTTTGTGGGCGCAGGAGATATCGAGGACTTCGCAGATGCTGGAGCCGCTTTGCTGCGGGAACCAGGCAGTGTGGATGCGGCCTGCCTCGATTTTCTTAAGAGACGTCTCTCGCCGGAAGCGACGATTAAGCTAAATGAGCCACTGGCCAACAAGACAACCATGCGTATTGGTGGTCCGGCCCGGCTTTATGCCGAACCGGCAAGTCGCGCTGACTTGCAGCAACTTCTCAAGATGGTGGCGCTCTTTGATTTGGACTGTTTTTGTATCGGCAGGGGCTCGAATCTGCTTGTCGCCGATGCGGGCTTCGATGGTCTGGTCGTCCGCTTCTCCGCACCTGACTGGCGGAAGGTCGAACCTATCGGAGCAGGGCTCATTTGGGCGGCGGCGGGTGTGCGCTTGAAGGAGATTTGCGGCTTTGCTGCCAATGCGGGGCTGTCCGGTTTTGAATTCCTCGAAGGGATCCCTGGCTCGGTCGGTGGCGCGCTCAGGATGAATGCCGGTGCGATGGGCAGTTGGATGTTCGACGTGGTGGAGCGGGTTCAGTTTATCGATGGAAGCGGGAATTATCAGGACTGGCCGAAGGAACATTTTCAGTTTGGCTACCGCCGGGTGGAGGAAATAAGCCGGGGAATCGCACTTGGAGCGGTGCTGAAGAGTCCGGAGAGTGAGGAGGAATCTTCCATACGGAGCCGCATTGATAGCTATTCGACAACGCGCAAAGAAAATCAGCCGCGCGGACCGAGTGCCGGCTGCATCTTCAAAAATCCGGAGGGCAACTATGCGGGTAAACTGATCGACGAGCACGGGCTCAAGGGCCTGCGCGTCGGGGCGGCTGAAGTGTCGAGTGTGCATGGCAATTTTATCGTGAATCAGGGCGGTGCCACGGCCGCGGATGTGATTGAGCTGGTCCGGTTGGTCCGCGCGAAGGTAAAGGACGAATCCGGCTACGATTTGGAGCCTGAGGTCTTACTTGTCGGCTCTAGCTGGCCCGAAGTGCTCAAGGAGGGTGATGATGTCTAATCCGGTAAAGATCCTTGTCCTTCACGGTGGCACGAGCGAGGAACGCGACGTCTCTCTGGCGAGCGGGCAAGCCCTGGCGGCTGCTCTTGAAGCGAGGCACTCCGTTGAGTTGGTCCGCCTGGACGAGGACGCTTTGCCGGGAAGTATTCAGTCTTCGGATACGGTGGTTTTTCCTGCCTTGCACGGGGGCTTTGGTGAGGACGGGCAAATTCAGGCCCTCCTCGAAG
>Ga0307966_1001541_pt1 | contig 18119 bp, 18 predicted proteins | sample OrgLakmetagen646_FD_203141 | JGI IMG/M metagenome (GOLD analysis project Ga0307966, IMG submission 203141) | Saline water microbial communities from Organic Lake, Antarctica - #646 | ecosystem: Environmental > Aquatic > Non-marine Saline and Alkaline > Saline | place: Antarctica: Organic Lake... | reverse complement strand
ATGGGCATAGATGAATCGTTCTAAATCCAGCCGTCAAGACATCAAATTCGGCTTCTGCAGGACTCGGAGTATATATAATACGCTCTATACTGGGACTGTGAATGCAAGTCTCGGCTGGCTTGCCGTGCTCGTACTAGCGGTGTGCTGTGCGCTTAGGCTGGCACGATTCAATCTCTCGGTGCACCGCCCAGACGTGACGCTTAAGCAGGACGGATTCTTTGTGGGCGTGCCTGCCCCTGCACTGGCCTGCCTCGCGCTGATGCCGATCCTTTTTTATCTCGCCGGGTGGCGCGAGGATGATTTTCCGATGCTGCGCGCGGCCTACATCATAGGCGTTGGACTGTTGGCAGTCAGCACAATCCCAACCTTCTCTATTAAGCACGCCTCGATCCAACGCGAGCATCTGCCATTCGTCATCATGGCAGCTGTGGTACTGGTGATGTGCTTTGTCGTCTATCCGTGGCCCACGCTGATCGTAGTGGACATGCTCTATCTGTGCTCAATGCCCCTATCCTATCTGGCGTTCAGACGATTGAACCAAAGGGGCGACAAAACCGGGTGAGCAGGGAAATATCAAGAAGCGGTCTTAGAAGATTGAGAACGAGACGCCCCATGCGCATTACCGCGACCCTAGCTCTAATCTTTGCGCTGATGGTCGGGCCCGCCATCGCTGGCCCGAAAACGTTGCTGCATGATATTCGTGAAATAGACGATGCGATGCTGTGGGTCGCGCTGGCTTTGGAGTTCCGTGAGAAGTGCGAGGTGATCGATGCGCGCACCCTTAAGGGTCATTGGGTTCCTTATGCGCTCAAAAGGCGCGCGCAGAAACTTGGTTATTCGGATGCGGACATCTCCGCCTATGTCAAAAGCCCCGATGAGAAGGCACGGATGCGCAAGCGTGGGGAAGCATATGTGAGGGCGCGTGGCTTGGACCCAGCAGAGCCAGCGGCACTTTGCGCCCTTGGACGCGCTGAAATAGAGCGCTCTAGTAAGATCGGTGTTTTGCTGAGTTCAAAGTAGCCTTTGGTTCGGTGATAACGACCGATATAATGATCGTAACATCAGAAAGCTTTTCCACTATTGTCGTGACAGCCACTGCAGCGCCGCCCCCGAATCTCGCATCAACCGAGGTCGCGCCACCCGCCTTGGCGCCCAACGTATCAATAACGGCGAGGCCAGAAAATACAGCTGCCACGGCAGCGATAATTAGGATTTTACGCATTGAAGGTGTCCGTTCAAAAGTGCGCCCGTCGGTTTGCCAACTCGACTTTATGAATACCCGCCTATTATTGTCGCACGGAGTGGCAGTCGACTTATACCGCACAGCTTTATAGCGAAACGGCTCTGAGCAGTCATCAGCCATCCTCCAAATGCAGGATCAGGCTCAATGCCAGAAGCAGCCCGGCCATTGGTGGCGCCCATACGGCCAGCAGGACAGGCAATTGTCCCGCCTCACCGAGAATCAGTGCGAAATTTCGGATGAAGTAGAGCGTGAAGCCCGACATGATGGCGAACAGCACCATCAGCCCAGTGTGACCCGATCGAATGTGGCGCATCGTGAAAGCGGCCCCGATGAGCACCATCACGGCCAGGAAAATAGGACGTGCCAGCTCGGTCTGGAACCTGATCAATGGCCGCCGCGTGGAGAAACCCGCGCGCTCAAGCTGTGCGATATGCGCGCGCAGTTTCCACACCGAGATCGAGGTCACCGCGCCGGCCGACACCGCGATGCGCGCCGGAGTCAAACTTGTTTCGATACGCATCGTGTCGTGCCGCTGCGACCCCGCTTCGGGGTTGGCAAAGTCAGCGAACATCCAATCCTTTGCGTTCTTCAGCCGCCAATACCCGTCTTCGAGCTTTGCGTTCTCCGCCTCAATCCTCTCGGTCGGCGCACCGTTCAAATCGAACATCAGGAACGTCACAGAGCCAAGGTTCGATCCGTCCTCATTGGCCGAGCGCGCATGAATGACGGCTTGCCCCGCCTTGGTACCCTGGCGGAGCCAGAGCCCATCGGTACGGATCGAGAGCGCTGTCTCATCACCACCGCGATACATTCGGCTCAGCACCTCGTAGCGCCCCGCAAGTCCGCTGACGACCGGATTGAACACCGCCACGGCCACAACGCCAATCACCAGCGACACAGTTAGGGGCGCGATGACAACGCGCAGCGCAGACCACCCAAGAGCGCGCGTCACCACCATCTCGGATGAGCGCGCCAACCCCAGGAAAAGTGCTAGCGCCGAAAGGATCATGGCGAGAGGTAGAAATTCGTAAAGCGATTCTGGCGTGCTCAGCAGGGTCAGCTCCAAGATCGAGCCAAAGCCGATGTCACTGACACTGTAGCGTCCTACTTGGTTCATGAGATCGACCAGTGCGAGGATTACAGCAAAGATCACAAGCACTACGAAGAACGTCATCGCGAACTTCCGTGCAAAATAGCGATGCAACCTCATATGCCAGACTCTATGCCGCATGGGCATGCCCGTTGGGCGCCACGCCAAAAGTGTGATCGTATCGGACGGAATGGGGACATGCCTGCCTCGCCTATGCGCTGAATCAAGCGATGAACGATGCGACCTGACGAAAGGATGGCCCTATCTATACCGATAGGCAATCTGGCCTGAACAAGTGGGGACACTTCCCCCGATCACATTGAGAAAGAGCGTTGCACAAATTGTGCTGAACGGTTTCACCGCTTAAATCCAGTATCATTGCTGGAGGTCATGAGCAGCCGGAGCCTCTGCGAAGAAAAGGACCAAGAGCTGGTCGATTTACAACACCAGATTGCAACGACACAGATCGCGTTCGGTCTGGTGTGGTCCTGAGATGATCTGAACACCGCCGCCTCGCAGCAAGAAATGTCGGCAGCAGTGCTGCAGCGACGCCGCGATCAAGGTCTGCTTAACATCAAAAATTCCGTATGGGATACAGGTCACAGAATCCATCGGATGAAGCCGTCCGAGGAAAGGGCAAGCCCGCCACTCAACCTATTTGCACAACAAAGCCGGTTGGTAGGTGGAAATTAGCCGACATCCGCCAACCTCCTGTTTCAGAAAACAAAAGCCATATCGACAATACTACCGCCGAAGGCGGCACCTAACATGCGAAAACGCAGCGCTGAAATCACTGGAGCACGCGACGCCAAACGCAGTACGGCGGCCCTGTCAAGGGCCGCCGTACTTAAAACCGAAATGCGCAGAGCGCATCTCACCTTACTAACCCAGCCGCGTCAGACGCAGGATAGCAGCTTATCCACCAGATTGGTGCGCTCCCAGCTAAAGCCACCATCAGCCTCTGGCGCGCGGCCAAAATGGCCATAAGCCGCCGTGCGCTGATAGATCGCCTGGTTCAGTGACAGATGCTCGCGGATACCGCGCGGGCTGAGGTCCATGCACTGGCCGATCGCCTTTTCGATCGCGGCAGGATCGACCTCGCCGGTGCCGTGGGTATCGGCATAGATCGACAATGGCTTGGACACGCCAATCGCATAGCTCAGCTGGATTGTGCATTTCTCGGCCATGCCAGCAGCGACCACGTTCTTAGCCAGATACCGCGCGGCATAGGCGGCCGAACGGTCGACCTTGGTCGGATCCTTGCCCGAAAACGCGCCGCCACCATGCGGGGCTGCACCACCGTACGTATCGACGATGATCTTTCGGCCCGTCAGGCCCGCATCCCCATCAGGCCCACCAATGACGAACTTGCCAGTCGGGTTCACGTGCCATTCCGTCTCGTCTGTCAGCCAGCCTTCGGGCAGCGTCTGCTGGATGTAGGGCTCGACCATAGCGCGGATGTCGGCGCTGGTCAGCGCTTCGTCCAGATGCTGCGTGCTCAGAACCAGGCTGGCGACGCGCACCGGTTTGCCACCCTCATAAACAACCGACAACTGGCTTTTTGCATCTGGACCCAGCGCAGGCTCGGTCCCGTCCTTGCGCACCTCGGCGAGTCGGCGCAGAATCGCATGGCTGTATTGGATGGGCGCTGGCATCAACGCTTCGGTCTCGGTCGTGGCATAGCCGAACATGAAGCCCTGATCGCCCGCGCCCTCATCCTTGTTGCCCCCAGCATCGACGCCTTGGGCGATATGTGCGGATTGCTCGTGCAAGAGGTTCGTGACCTCCAGCGTGCGCCAGTGGAATTTATCCTGCTCGTAACCGATATCGCGCACGCAGTCGCGCACCACGGTGGCCATGCGGTCTTTCCACTCGGTCAGTTTGCCCTGATCGGACAGGCCCACTTCACCGCCGATGATGACGCGGTTGGTTGTGGCGAAGGTTTCGGCAGCGACGCGCGCCTCCGGCTCTTCGGTCAGGAACGCATCGAGAATTGCGTCTGAAATCCGGTCGCACACCTTATCTGGGTGCCCTTCCGAGACGGACTCGGAAGTGAGAGTATAATTCTGTCGTGACATTGAAAACGCTCCATTGTGATAACCCGCCGCGCCAGGAAGCCGTTGCGAAGGGTGCAGTTTGTGCCTGGACCGCCCCCGACGCCAAGGTCAATCGCTATCGGCGCAGCGCATGGGCGATTTTACGTGGATGCAGCGCACCGGGCACGATAACGATCAAAAGCAGCAGTAAAAGCGCAGGCAGATCGCCCGTACGCGAATAGAATGTCGGCGCGCCGGGCGGCGGCAGCGGCACGTCCAGATAACCCGCCTCACCCAGCGGGATATGCGCGGTGATGCGCCCCGCCGCATCGATAATGGCCGACACGCCGGTATTGGCGGCACGGATCATCGGCAGGCCCTGCTCGGCGCTGCGCAGGCGCGCCTGCGCGAGGTGCTGGTAGGGCCCCGACACTTTGCCAAACCATGCGTCATTAGTGATGAGGAGCAAAAAATCGGCCCGCCCCGGCGCGCCGGCCACGTCGCGCGCAAATACTCCTTCGTAGCAGATCAGCGGCAGCGCACGCCCTAGATCGCCCATATCGATCAGGCGTGGCCCCGGCCCTGCCGAATAGCCATAGCCGCCCTGCTGCGCGAGGCCGCGAATACCGAAACGGGCCATGAAATTGCCCAGCGGCACATACTCCCCGAAGGGCACCAGATGATGCTTGTCATACACCGCTGCCTGACGCCCCTGCCCATCCAGCAAGAGCAGCGAGTTGTAATAGCGCGCATCCTCGGCGCGCTGCACGCCGAGCACGACAGGCGTGCCGCGCGCGGCCACAGTTATCTGCGCCAGAATGGCCTCTGCCCCATTCAGCAGCACCGGTAGCGCCGTTTCGGGCCAGACAATCAGATCGGGCGGTGTGCCTGCGGCGGTAAACGCCATCTGACGGTCGAAATAGAACACCATTTTGGCAGGATCCCACTTCTCGTCTTGCGGCACGTTCGGCTGGACAAGGCGTACGATCGGCGCTGCCGCATCTGTCTGTGGTGCCTGCGCTATGAAAGGGCCACCGATATAAAGCGCAGCAATAATCGCCAGCGCAGCCGCTCCTGGCGTCCGGCGCCCCAGTGCAAGATGCCAAAGCCCGGCGCCCGCGATGAGCAGCACAAACGTCAGCGGCAACGCTCCCCCCACCGAAGCCCAGTGCAGCATAGGTGTCGATATCCAACCGTGACCCGGCTGCGCCCAAGGAAAGCCGGTGAAAAGCCAACCACGCAGCGCCTCTGATAACGTCAGCATGGCCGCCCAGATCAGGGCACCACCTGATGTGCCGCCCACTGCACTGGCCGCTGTTATGGTCACGGCACTGGTCACTGTTTTGGCAGCCGCCTGCGCTCCGGCCCAGAAAAGGCCAAAGCCCAGCGAAATGAAGATCACTGCAAAGGGTGCCATCCAGCCGTGGCGCGGGGCATCCACCAGAAACGGTTCAACGATCCAGCTAAGCGCGACAGCGAAGTAGCCCGTTCCCCCAGCAAGGCCCAGCCATGCGGCCCGGTGCATTGTGGTGGCCGCGACAAAGCATCCGAAGAGGCACGCGAAAGCCACCGCCGACAACGGCCAAAGCGACCAGGGCTCCTGACCAGATGCTGCCAGTGCACCCAAGACAGCCGTCACCGGGGCGGCGACCCACAAAGGCCGCTCGCCCAGCCATCCGGCAGGATCTACCAAGAAATCATGCATGCGCCCCGACAGACGGGACGCGCACGCGCAGCCGCTTGATCCGGCGCGGATCAGCCTCGATCACCTCAAATACGGTGCCGCCCGGATGCTCTACCACCTCGCCGCGCACGGGCACGCGTCCCAGCAGCATGAAGACGAGGCCGCCAAGCGTGTCTATCTCTTCTTCGTCCACGTCATCCACATCGGTCAGCGACTGGCCTATATGAGCCTCAAACTCTTCCAGCGGGGTCTTGGCCATAGCGATGTAGGAGCCCGGCTTTTCCTCGGTCCAGTAGTCATCCTCGCCGATGTCATGTTCGTCCTCAATCTCGCCCAGAACCTGCTCAATCAGATCCTCGATAGTGACGAGGCCGTCGACGCCACCGTATTCATCGATCACGAGAGCCATGTGCCGGCGGTCCGCCTGCATCTTTTGGAGCAGGACACCGATCCGCATGGACGGCGGTACATAGAGCAGCGGGCGCAGCATATCCTTGAGCGAGAATGCGTCCTCAGCATCCCCGTTGAAGCCGTGGCGCAGCGCGAAATCCTTGAGGTGGACAAAGCCAACGGGAGAATCCAGCGTACCCTCGTAAACTGGCAGGCGGGTCATACCAGTGTCGCGAAAAACATGGACCAGCTCGCCCTGAGTGATTGTGCTGGGGATCGACACGATATCGGCCTTGGGGATGGCGACATCCTCTACCACCTTGTCGCGAAGGTTAATCAGGCCACGCGCGTTGCGCGCCTGAGATTCGATATCTGCGGCATCTACCACGCTGTCCTGATCTGTGGATGAAAACACGCCAAAGATGCGCCGGAAAAAGCCGCTGTTTTCATCATCCTCCTCGACCCTTTCGGGCTGCGCGCCAAGCGCCGCAATAGAGGAGCTTTCGGGTGTGTCACCCGCTGCGCTACCCGGGCTATCGGAGCTGTCACTGCTGTCGTCCATTGTTCCGTTTTCCAAATAGAATTTTGGGCCGGCCCCCTGTGCGCCGTTCCCTACGTTAGATCAATATGGGTCAGGTATCCCCAGTTTGCAAAGGATGGCAATCTCACAAGCCTCCATCAGCGTGGCATCGGGCTCGCGTTGGTGGTCATAGCCCAGAAGATGCAGAACCGCATGGACGATTAGATGCGTGGTGTGATCGGCCAGCGGTTTTTCGCCCGCCTCCGCCTCGGCGGCGCAGGTATCGTAGGCAATGGCGATATCGCCCAACTCGCTATCGCGGCCAAGCCGGGGCAGCGCGGGCGTATCGCCGGCTCTGGCAGCGCCACGTTCAATACTAGGCCAACTCAGGACATTGGTCGGCTGCGGCTTGCCGCGAAAATCCTCGTTAAGTACAGCGATGCGCGCATCATTGCAGGCCAGCAGGCTGATTTCGAACTCCGCCGCAAGCAGGCCGAAATGTCCCAGCGTCGCATCGGCCGCAATGTTGGCCAAGGCCTCCAGATCCAGCACGCGCCAGCGGCGCTCTTCCATCATCACATCGACCATCATAGGCGCACCTGCCTCTCATTCAGTCCCACGTCAGTCATCGGCCTCATATGCCTCAATGATGGCCGCGACCAGCGAGTGGCGAACGACATCCTTTGACGTGAAATAGTTGAAACCGATCCGCGGGATTGTGCTGAGCAGCCGCTCCGCGTCATGCAGGCCAGAGGCCACACCGCGCGGAAGGTCGATTTGCGTGCGATCGCCCGTCACCACCATACGGCTGCCTTCACCAAGCCGGGTCAGAAACATCTTCATCTGCATCGTTGTTGCGTTCTGGGCCTCGTCCAGCACTACAAAGGCGCGGGCCAGTGTGCGGCCCCGCATAAAGGCCAGAGGCGCGATCTCGATTTTTTTGTCCTCAATCAGCTTGCCCAACTGCTTGGGCGGCAGAAAATCGTTCAGCGCATCATAGAGCGGCTGCATGTAAGGATCGACCTTGTCCTTCAAGTCGCCGGGCAGGTAACCCAACTTTTCGCCCGCCTCAACAGCGGGGCGGGCCAGAATGATTTTGTCCACATGCCCTTCGATGAACATCGACACGCCAACAGCGACAGCCAGATAGGTCTTACCCGTGCCCGCCGGGCCGATGCCAAAGACCAGCTCCTTCTCGAACAGGCTGTGGACATAGGCCTTCTGCGCCTCGGTGCGTGGCTCGACCAGCTTCTTGCGGGTCTTGATCTCGACGCGTCCGCCCTTGAACATCTCAAGTTGGTGGCCATCCTTAGCACGGGCGGCTTCGGCGCTGGTACCCATGCGCAGCTCGCGATCGATGTCGCCACTTACCACCTCCTTGCCGGTCTCCAGCCGCAGGTAAAGTGCTTGCAGCACCTGCACCGCCTCGGCTACCTGCGCCGCGTCGCCATGCACGGCAAGCAAGTTGCCGCGTCGCACGATCTGAACGTGCAAGACCTGCTCTATTTTGGCCAGATTGCGGTCATGTTCGCCGCAAAGGTCGATCAGCAGAATGTTGTTGGGGAATTCGACGTTCTGCTGATGCAGATCGCCGCCTTGGGGGGCGTCGGGTGCGTTCGTGCTGGCCAATCAAGTCTCCGGTCTGCATGTGCTGCGGTTACGTAAAAAGCTTAACGTTGCAAATTTGGCGGGCTGTGTGCAAGGCGTGAAGCGCGTCCTGCGGCGTCAAACCGCAGAACAGGCGGCTATAACACAATCGACCGCGCACCAACCGATACGCAGTCCGGTCAAGCAAAGCGTACCACCGAGACTAGACAGGATCAGTGACAAACGTGCCGCTTTTATACGCACCGGTTGCCGTGTTGGGCGGCGCTGTGCCCGAGCATACTGGCTTGCCGTATTGATCGAGACGTGCAGAGAGGTAGCCTTCGGCGCCGTCGTCGATGATCCAGTGATCGCAGCCGTTGGGATCGATCCAGACGCCGGCCTTGAGCTGGCTCAGGTGCTTCTTGTCGATACCGCGGTCCACGGTCTTGTCCTTCTTAGGCGCATCGCAGGCCGCGAGGGCCAGAGCGCCGCACACAACGGCGATAATTTTAACGCTTTTCATTGAACGGTCCCCTCAACGGATGCAGATGATTTCAACGCGGCGGTTTTGCTGCATCCCGGCCGCGGTGTTGTTGGATGCCTTAGGCATCCGCTCGCCATAGCCGCGTACATCGGCTATACTTACGCCGCTTTGCTGGGCAAGGCGCGCAACCGAATTGGCACGGCGCATCGACAAATTCATGTTGTATTCGTCCGACGCACGACTGTCAGTGTGACCGGTGATGATATAAGATACAGCCCCCGCCTCGCGAAAGAAGTCCACTAGATGCTTGCGGCCACCTGCATTGATATTGGCACTATCGGTTTGAAACAGTTGATCGCTGTTCATGACGCCGCAGACATTGCCCCGGCGGCAGACCGGAATACCCTGACGGTTCGTATGGGGCGACATGTAGCCCTCCCAGCCGTCGTCCATGACCCAATGTTCGCATCCGTCCGGGTCAACCCAGATGGTTGGAATGTATGTTTCGCCTACCACGGTGGTCTGCTGGGCCAATGCGGCGCCGCCCGTTAAGGTGCCGGTTACTGCGACGGCCCCGCCTAAGGCTATGGCTCCACATGCGCCAAACACCTTGCGGACCGACCTGAAAAGTCTTCCCGTCACTACCAAAATCCTTTTACTATTCCCCCATTTGCGAGATGCCAAAAATCGGCATCCCCCAAACACTTGATAATCACAAGACCTTAGCAGTTTTGCCGGCCTTGTGAAGCACAAATACATGCAAGTTCGGTGCCGTGGGACCAAGTATCGTGGGTCTCGCGCATCAATGCACCACATGCAGCGGCGATCTAATGTGGGCGACATACAGGCGATTCGTGCCCCGCCCTCATCAGATGAGGACACCGCCCAGCGAATTGGTGCCCGATTCCATCACACGCACACGCACCATGTCACCGGGTGCCATGCCACCCGGTGCTGCACCCGGCGCGGTCACATGTACCGCGTGCAGATATTGCGACTTGCCAACCATCTGCCCTGGCTCTCGCCCTACCCGTTCAAGTAGGACGTCCAGCTCGCGGCCAACCATGCCAATCTGAATCTCGCGCTGCTGGCGCGTCAGCAGGGATTGCAGGCGGCGCAAACGCTCTGACGCTTCATCGCCGTCCACCTGTGTGCGCTCAGCAGCGGGTGTGCCGGGGCGAGTAGAGTATTTAAATGAATAGGCCTGTCCGTAGCGGACCTCCTCAATCAAATCCAAGGTGGCGCGGAAGTCGTCTTCCGTCTCTTCGGGAAAGCCGACAATGAAATCACCCGATAGCAGTAGGTCGGGCCGCGCGATGCGGATACGCTCGATCAGTCGTATATAGCTTTCTGCCGTATGGCTGCGATTCATCCGTTTCAGGATGCGGTCGCTGCCTGATTGCACCGGCAGGTGCAGATACGGCATCAGCTTGGCACAGTCGCGGTGCGCCTCAATCAAGTCATCGCCCATGTCGTTGGGATGGCTGGTGGTAAAACGAATACGCTCTAGCCCATCCACCTCTGCCAGCGCCCAGATCAGCTGGGCCAAGGTCCAGTCGCCACCCTTGGGGCCGGCGCCGTGATAAGCGTTGACGTTCTGGCCCAAGAGGGTGATCTCGCGCACGCCGCGCTCGACCAGATCCTTGGCCTCGTCGATGATGCGCTGCGCCGGGCGGCTGAATTCGGCGCCCCGCGTGTAGGGCACGACACAAAAAGCACAGAACTTGTCGCAACCCTCTTGCACGGTCAGAAATGCTGCGGGAGCGCGCCGCGCTTTGGGGCGTCTCGCCAGCTTCTCAAACTTATCCTCTTCGGGGAAGTCGGTGTCCAGCGCGGTGCCGCCCTGCCGCACCTTCGCCTCCATCTCGGGCAGGCGATGATAACTTTGAGGGCCGACGACCAAATCGACCAACGGCTGGCGGCGCATGATCTCGGCGCCCTCAGCTTGCGCGACGCAGCCCGCGACGCCGATCTTCAGATCGGGATTAGCAGCCTTGAGTCCCCGAAACCGTCCAAGCTCGGAATAGACCTTCTCAGCGGCCTTCTCGCGGATATGGCAGGTATTCAGCAGGATCATATCCGCCTCGGCGGCGGTCGCCACCTCGGTATAGCCCACGCCGCCCATCGCCTCGGCCATACGCTCGCTATCGTAGACGTTCATCTGACATCCATATGTCTTGATGTAGAGCTTCTTGGCTTCTGCCATGTCCGGCCCTCCGCAACTGCCTGAGTGATGATTGCTGCCTATATCACAGCACCCCCGGCTTGCAATGCGCAGTGAATTAACCGAGTCTGGTATTAAACGACGGGTGAGCAGACAGATGAGCGGATTCCATCACACATCAGTGCAAGATTTATGTGCCACTGGCGCAGCCGCGCTGGCCAAGGGGCCTGTCGCCGCGATCTTTGCCGAGGACGAAGCTGAACTTGGCACGACCTTGCGGCACCACATTACGCTTGGCTTTGCGTCGGTGATCGCATTTATGCCGCGCAGCTTCGCGTTACCGGATGATGTGACCGCCAAGGTGGTGCGCGTCGATCATGACCTCGCAAATGGCGGGCACGTGGCGGCAATCAACGCATTGATCTCGGCCACGCCTACGGGCACGTGGATGTATTACTGCTTTAACGCAGAATACCTGTTCTACCCGTTTTGCGAAACGCGCAGCATCGGCGAGATGTTGGCCTACCACGCCGAAGAGCGGCGCGACGCGATGCTGACCTACGTCGTCGATATCTATGCCGGCGATCTGGATCGCGACCCAAGCGCCGTGACGCTAAAGGACGCATGGATGGACAAGTCGGGTTACTATGCGCTGGCACGGAAAGATCCAGACAATCACAACCACCCAAAAGAACGGCAGTTGGACTTCTTCGGTGGGTTGCGCTGGCGTTATGAAGAGCATATCCCGACTCCAAGACGAAATATCGACCGTATCGCGATCTTTCGCGCAAAAGTCGGGCTGGAACTACGCGAAGGTCACACCTTCAACGATGAAGAATACAACACCTACGCCTGCCCTTGGCACAATAATCTGACAGCCGCCATTGCGTCGTTCCGCACAGCCAAAGCGCTCAAGCGCAATCCCGGCTCGACCTTCGACATTCATACATTCAAATGGCATAACTCGACCCAGTCGAGTGGCATTCACGCCAATTGCTGGATTTGGGCCTTATGGAGCCGGGGCAATGGTTCTAGCCTTTGCTTAAGTCCGGTCCTGGACTCGCAAACGAGCGACGTCTCTAATCCGGTCGTCTGCAGTAAGATATTGGCCCTTCACGCCCAGATGCTCCAGCACGTCTTCGCCCGCAGCCATAATCGCGTGCCGCGCTCCACGCACCGGCGCAGGTAATCGCTGTCCGGCTCCCATTGCAGCACGGCGTCGTTGTCCTCCTGGCTCGCCACCTAGGCGATGGTCAGGCCGGACATATCCGATAGTTTGACGCTCCAGATGATGTCGCCAACGGTCTTGTTCGAAGCCTCTAACGTCGAGCCTGACAAATCGCCCGAACCTGACAGCCGCTGGCGCAAGAGCGCAATGATGGGTGTACTAGCAGCCCCGTTCGCGCGGCAGATAAGTCTTGAGAACGAATTCTAGCATGCCTTCACCCGGCAAGCTGACTGGGCTGAACGGGAGCCTTCTCGTCGCGCCATCCGTCCTTTTGTAGTTTCATCTCAATCGCCTGACTGGGGCGAACTCTAAATCGCCGGGCCAGTCGAGAATCAAGTGGTGGATGTCATGCGTCATTTTGTGAATCTCACGCAATTTAAGCGTGTAGGTAATTGGATGAAATTCCCCTTGACCACACGCCGCGATGCAATACGCCGCCATTGTGATCCCCCGCACGGGCGCCTCTGCTTTTTCTTGGGTTAAAATATCCATTGCGCTTCAGCACCACCCTGCGGCGGCGCCGATGTGATGACCCAGTTATGTCAAAGGTTGTCGGCCTGCGGCATCCCCAACACGTGGAAACCACCATCGACGTGAATGATCTCGCCCGTCGTGCAAGCGCCGGCATCTGAAGCCAGATAAACTGCGGTGCCACCCACAGCCTCAAGCGTGGCATTGGCGCGCAGCGGTGCGTTCATGTCCGTATGCTTGTAGGTACGCCGTGCGCCGCCGATGGCCGCGCCTGCCAGCGTCTTCATCGGGCCGGGACTGATCGCGTTGACGCGGATCCCTTCGGGGCCAAGGTCGTTGGCCAAATAGCGCGTCGCGCTCTCAAGTGCCGCTTTTGCCACACCCATAACGTTATAGCTGGGCACGACGCGGTTGCTGCCCTGATAGGTCAGCGTCAGCAATGTGCCGCCATTGTCGCGCATCAACGGATGCGCACGCCGGGCCACGTCGATGAAGCTGTAGCACGAAATATCGAGCGAATGCTTGAAATTGGCACGGCTGGTGTTCAATATCCGGCCCGTCAACTCGGATTTATCCGAGAAAGCAATGGCATGCACGACGAAGTCAATTGTCGGCCAACGTTTGCCCAACGCATCGAACGCGGCATCTAGCGATGCATCGTCGGTCACGTCCACATCGACCATGAAGTCTGATCCGATGCTGGCCGCCAGCGGCTCCAGCCGCCTCCCGAACGCCTCACCCTGATAGCTGAAGGCAAGCTCGGCGCCCGCGTTGTGCATCGCCTTGGCGATCCCCCACGCGATCGAGCGGTCGTTGGCCACGCCCATGATAAGACCGCGTTTGCCCTGCATCGGCAGGGGCGCAGTCGGCAATTCGGGGGGAGTTTGTGTCATGCGCGCCTATCCGTGAAATTTGCTGAGCAACATCGAGCCGTTGGTACCACCGAAGCCGAAAGAATTGGTCATCACTGTATCCAAGCCTGCATTGTCAACGCGGGATGTCGCAACCTCGGCCGCATCGAGCGCTGGATCGAGGTTTTCGACATTGATTGAAGGGATTATAAAATCATGTTCCAATGCCAGAAGGCAATAGATCGCTTCATGCGCGCCCGTTGCACCTTGGCTGTGCCCGGTCATCGACTTCGTCGAGCTGATGGGTGGGGTTGACCCCTGCCCAAAGACGCGGCGCACCGCCTGAACCTCGCCCACGTCGCCGACGGGCGTTGAGGTGCCATGCGCGTTGATATAGCTGACCTTTCGGTCCTCGCCCAGCGTGCGCAGCGCGCCGCGCATCGCCCGCTCACCGCCCTCGCCCGACGGAGCAACCATGTCGGCGCCATCGGATGTGGCCGCAAAACCAGTAACTTCCGCATAGATCTTCGCGCCACGTGCCTGCGCATGATCAAGCGCCTCCAGCACCAGCATCGCGCCGCCGCCCGAGATCACAAAACCGTCGCGTCCTGCGTCGAACGCGCGGCTCGCCTTGGTCGGCGTGTCGTTATACTTGGATGACATTGCGCCCATCGCGTCAAAGAGACAGGACAGCGTCCAGTCCAACTCCTCGCCACCACCACCGAACATCACATCCTGCTGGCCCAGCGCGATCTGTTGCGCCGCCATGCCGATGCAATGCAGCGAGGTCGAGCAGGCAGAGGTAATCGAGAAGTTCACACCCTTGATCTGATGCGCAGTGGCCAGATTCGCACTCACCGTGGACGACATGCATTTTGGCACGGCAAATGGCCCGATCCGCTTGGTCGCGCCAGTTTTCAATACGGTCTGATGCGCCTGAAGTATTGCGGATGTGGACGGCCCACCCGACCCGGCGATAAGGCCGGTCATGGGGTTGATGACATCGCTCGGCTCTAGCCCCGCGTCAGCTATGGCCTGCTCCATAGCAATATGAGCATATGCAGCCCCTGGGCCCATGAAACGCAGCGTGCGCTTGTCCACATGGCCCGCCAGGTCGAGATTGATCACCCCCGCCACGCGGCTACGAAAGCCATGCTCCGCCATTTCTTCATTCGCGGTGATACCGGATCGACCTGCCTTGAGCGATGTCAGCACTTCATCCGCAGTGTTGCCAATGGATGAAACGATACCCAGCCCTGTAACGACGACGCGGCGCATGGCGCACTCCCTAGATGTTTAAAGCTATCTTTAGGGCAGTGGGGCTACCGGACGCAACCCGTTCGCAGCGCTATAGCGAGCGGGGACAGCAGGCCGGACGCCTAACCCCAGCAACCAAGAGCTTGAACTAGCTTTCGCTTAGCGCGACCTTCATGTCCTTGACGCGGTAGATCTCCTCGCCATCCGCTTCGACAATGCCGTCAGCAACGCCCATCGTCAGGCGGCGGGTCTGGATCGCCTTGGTAAAGTCGATCTTGTAGGTCAGCATCTTGCGATCAGGGCGCACCATGCCAGTCAACTTCACCTCGCCCACGCCCAGCGCATATCCGCGCCCCTGCCAACCACGCCAGCCAAGGTTGAATCCTGTCAGCTGCCACAGACCATCAAGGCCAAGGCAGCCCGGCATGATCGGGTTGCCCGGAAAGTGACAGTCGAAAAACCACAGGTCCGGCGTAATGTCGAATTCAGCGGTGATGTGGCCTTTGCCGTGTGCGCCGCCATCACCTGAGACGTCGGTGATACGGTCCATCATCAGCATCGGAGGCTCGGGTAATTGCGCATTGCCGGGGCCAAACAACTCGCCTCGGGCGCATTTCAACAGGTCTTCTTTTGCGAAGTGCGTCGGATATTCGGTCATTCAAGCGCTCCCGTTCGAGCTGGATGTTGAAGGGCGTACTGGTTTTCGCCCCGTATTGCGCCATATCTCCTAGCATTACGGCGCGCGCGCTGGCAAGCCCACTGCTGGGCTGGCAGCCGAGCGGCACAGATTGCCAGCGTGATCGCTCGGCTGAGGCAATGCATAAGAGCGAAAAGGGCAACTAGGATTTCCGTTTGAATTCCAGCTGTTTTTGGCGTTATAAGGTCTGAATGAGAGTTAGTCGCAGGTAGCATATGACACGCCCAGCATCCCCCCCCACGGCGCCCGAACAGCGCGGCACAGAATGGCTCATCGGCGCAGGCCTGCGCCCGACCCGCCAGCGTGTCGCCCTCGCAAGTTTGCTGATCGGCGACGGTAATCATCGCCACGTCACCGCCGAAAGCCTGTTCGCGGGCGCGCAGAAGGCCGGTGAGAGTGTATCACTCGCCACCGTCTACAACACACTACGCGCGTTTTGCGATGCCGGCCTAATGCAGGAGGTTCTGGTAGATGGCACGAAATCTTACTTCGACACTAACACCCACGACCACCCCCATTTCTATTGGGAGGACGAGTGCCGCCTAAGCGACGCGCCCGCCGACCAGCTCGAGATCACCCGACTGCCAACCGCACCCGAAGGCGTGGAAATCACGTCGGTTGATGTAGTGATCCGTCTGCGGCGACGCAACTGATGCGCGCCGTTTGGTATAGCCTGTTTGGCCCCGCTGCAAACGTTATTGAGTTGGGCGAAATAGAGACACCGCAGCCCGGCCCGGGCGAAGTTCGCGTCAAGCTGGACTATTCTGGCGTGAACCCGTCGGATGCCAAGGCCCGCAGCGGCAGCCGCCCCGGCGTCACCAAGCCGCCCTATGATCGCGTAATTCCACATTCCGACGGCTCAGGCGTGATCGACGCGGTCGGCGATGGCGTCGATGGCACGCGCGCTGGCCAGCCCGTATGGATCTGGAATGGCGCATGGCAGCGCGCATTTGGCACCGCTGCCGAGTATATATGCCTGCCCGCCGCGCAGGCCGTAGCGATGCCCGCTGGCCTCGACCCGCAGATCGGCGCGGTGCTAGGCATCCCCGGCCTGACGGCGGCGCAGACGGTGTTCGGCGGCGGCGACGTGCAAGACCAGACCCTGTTGGTCAGCGGCGGCGCGGGCGCGGTGGGACACAACGCGGTGCAACTGGCCAAATGGGGCGGCGCGCGGGTGATTGCCACTTGTAGCGCAGATGCGATGGACCGCGTGCACGCGGCGGGCGCCGACGCTGTCTTCGACTACAAAGACCCCGATTTAGCGGCCAAGATCACAGACGCCTCGGGCGGCATCGACCGCGCCGTCGAGGTGGAGTTCGGCGTCAACACCGCGCTTCTCGGCGACGTGATGAAGCCAATGGCGACAATCGCCGCCTACGGCTCGGGCAAGGACATGACGCCTACCCTGCCCTTCGGTCCATACCTGTTCAAGGCGCTAAAGCTGGACATTACGTTGATATATCTGCTGCCGCAGGATCAGCGCGAGTCGATCATCTCACGGCTGCACGACGCGCTGATAGCAGGCGCGCTCAAGCCAGCGATTGGTGCAGTTTATGCGCTAAAGGACTGTGCCACGGCGCATGAGGCTGTAATGACGCCGGGGCGCGCTGGGGCAGTGTTGTTGGAGGTTTAAGTCTGCCGCACTGAGCACTTCTCATATTTTAACGCATCCACACATTGAAGAAATTTCAATGGCACTCTTTTATGGATATGTTCAAGAAGTTCCAGTTTCCCGTATAGGGGCATTCGTTGCAATTAGTGATTGCCTTATAACAGCTATAAACCCATCCTATGATCCAGAACCGCCTAACCCAATTTTATTTCCTGAGCCGCGCACAACTGGCGGGCGCGGGCGGCTCGTTGTGTACCGTACAAAATTTCACATTTTTGAGTCCCACCACGCCCTGATCTGGGCCGGCTTCCTTTCCGTTACTCAAAGACTAGCCAAGCTGATTCAAAACGCACTTACAGAACGACCAAACATTGAAGTCCAAGAAGTCCATAAAATAATTTCAAATAATGAGGGAGTTAGTGGTCTTCAATTTGCATTTTTTAAATTTCCGCTAGAAGTCTATTTTACTCAATGACCTGCTCTACGAAGCAAACTACACTTGGCGAACTTCGCTTTTCAGGAGGTTCAAGAAAGAGCTTTCCAGGTGAGAGATACAAACTCCAAAAAAATAGCGTGGTTAGCACTTCGATTTACCCTAAAGGAGTCGATCCGAATATACTGAGCGACGTTATGCAGCTGTTGGTTTCTGCAATCTTTGAGTAAGGCCGGTCTACAGCATCCCCCTGGGCTCTGTTGCACAAAGCCTCTGAAGTTCGAGGTTCCCCTTTCCCCTGACGGATTCAGCCCACGGCCTCTGTGACAGGGATGCCAATGGCGGTGTAACCGTTCATGACGGCGATGCGGA
>Ga0307966_1001539_pt1 | contig 18131 bp, 12 predicted proteins | sample OrgLakmetagen646_FD_203141 | JGI IMG/M metagenome (GOLD analysis project Ga0307966, IMG submission 203141) | Saline water microbial communities from Organic Lake, Antarctica - #646 | ecosystem: Environmental > Aquatic > Non-marine Saline and Alkaline > Saline | place: Antarctica: Organic Lake... | reverse complement strand
CGTTTTGGCGGCATGACCCTAGGTATTTCTACCATGCTACAACAAGCTATTGCTAACGCTATGGTGGGAGAGAACGTAGATAATCCCAAAAAGACTTTAGATGAATTAACTCAAGGAGAATGGCGGGTATTTCAAAAAATTGGATGGGGTCCAAGTGAAACACGCTCAACCACAGAAAATGTTGTACTCGCACATGTTTGTTTGCCCTATTTTCAAGGCGGTCGTGAATTTACCATCGCGGCGGAAGTGGGTGTGCCTGACGCTGCCGATGCAAACTTACCATTAGCTGGACAAAAGATGCTAGCGCTGCTGCAAGTCAGCATGAATAAGCTTCTGCGAGCGCAGTGATATGAGTCGTCAAACCATCGCGACGGTTGACTTGTCGGCAGTTGAATCAAACCTCCACTTACTGCAGTCACTTGCACCAAACAGTAAGACTGTAGCAGTAGTGAAAGCAGATGCCTACGGTAATGGTGCGGTGCAAGTCGCCAAACATATTCAAGCACATGTAGATATATTCGCAGTGGCGCTCTTTGATGAAGCGCGCGAGCTTCGCGAGCATGGTATAAGTCTGCCTATTTTAATCATGCAGGGACCCCATGAAGAGCATGAATTAGCGCAAACCATACATCTGAATCTAGTCTGGATGATTCATAATGATCTTCAGCTAAACTGGCTTAGTGAGTCAAAGCTTAGCGCCGCAGAGTTAGACGCTCGGCTTTGGTTTAAATTTGACAGTGGTATGCATCGCTTAGGCTTTGCGCTTAATCGTTTTTCGGCACTGAAGAATCAATATCCCCAGTATTTTTCAACCAATACGGTCATTGCCACCCACCTTGCGTGTGCCGATGAAGCAGCCCCAGCGCATGATGCCCAAAGCCAAATAACGGCCTTTTTAGATGAAGTACAAACGCAGGGCTTTGGACTTTCTATCGCTAACTCCGCTGCCACCATGGCGCATTCACTATCCCGCCAACACTATAATCGCTTAGGAATAGCGATGTATGGTAGTTCACCTTTTGATAGTGCAGCGCAGGCAAAAATAACACCCCCTCTACAAAACGTTCTGACGCTACGCGCAAAAATCATCGCTTTACGGACGATTCCAAAAGGCGATACGGTTGGCTATGGAGCTACCTGGCGAGCCCCGCGTGAGTCGCTCATTGCTACCGTTGCAATTGGCTATGCTGACGGCTACCCAAGACACGCACCAACTGGCACTCCAGCCTTTTGTAATAATCAGATAATTCCGCTAGTGGGCAGAGTCTCTATGGATATGCTTACTTTTGATGTTAGTGACTTAGATGAAGTTAACGTGGATGATAACGTTGAACTGTGGGGCGCCAATTTAAGCATTAATGATGTAGCTCAGCACATCGGTACCATTGGCTATGAGCTGATGACACGACTTTCAGCCAGAGTACCGAGACAATACCTGGGCATTAAATAGGCGCCAAAAAATTCATATGCTTATCAAAAAAATTTCTTTGCACTCCCTCAAAGCACCTTTGCACACTCCTTTTAAAACCGCAGTGCGAACCGTCAACTCTATTCACGATACTGTAGTTCGCATTGAGTCTGAAAATGGCACGGTTGGCTATGGCAGCGCACCGTCTACACCAGCCATTACCCAAGACGACCACAACAGTATTGCAAGTGCTATCAATAACGAATTAAGTGCTTGCCTTATAGGACAGTCAATTAATAATTTTGATAGCCTTATTAAACAAATACACAGCAACGATGGCGCTGGAAGCAATGCTAAAGCTGCAGTTGATGTCGCTCTTTATGACTTGCTAGCACGCTATCGGCGAATCCCTTTATTTCAATTACTAGCACCTGCTCATATTCAGCAACAAGATATTCCTGTGCAATTAATGACCGATTACACTATCAGTATTAACGATATTCAGGAAATGCTGCGTGATATCGACACTGCACTTGAAAGAGGCTATCGCTGCTTAAAAATAAAAATTGGGACTCAAGCTAACGCAGATTTATTTCGCATCCAAACTATATACGATCACGTCGCCGCTTATCCACACGCTCCCATCACCTTGCGCCTTGATGCAAATCAGGGTTGGGACGCCGACACGACAATCAAGATCATGCAAGTATTGGAAGATAAAAAAATGCACTTTGAACTGCTCGAACAACCGGTTAAAGCTACAGATATTGACGGTTTAAAGCGGATTAAAGCCTCAATAAAAACACCTCTTATGGCAGATGAGAGCGCCTTCAATCTTGCCCAAGTCAAAAACTTACATATGCAAAGCGCCGCCGATATTATTAACATCAAACTAGTCAAAACTGGCGGAATCTATGGTGCACTTAAAATTGTTGAATATTGTCGCCAGCACAACTTACCCTGCATGATTGGATGCATGCTTGAGGGAAGTATTGGCGTTGCCGCTGCTGCCCACTTGGCGCTTGCTAATAATGATGTTATTAAACTGATTGATTTAGATGGTCCAACACTGGCCACACTTGATCCGATAAAAGGTGCAAGCACCTTCAATGATGCTCTTATCAACGTTAACCAGAGCTATGGCTTAGGGATAAAGGCGGACCAAGCTTTACAAAATTGGCAAGCCGACTAAAGCAGCGAGATTTGGTGACACTTTTATCGATATTTTAATACAGTGCTTGGTTTTAAGGTTTTCTTAGGTTAGATTGTTTTTATATTCTTATGCACTACTTTAATTTGGAATAAATTATTACTCCTATCTTTTTTAAAGCACCATGTTTATGCCTATTTGTACTCTTCAAACAAGGTAGAGGCTAAATGATTGACCAGTTTTCTCTACTAGATTGGTCCGTGTTTGCAGCTTATGGTCTTATACTTGTTGTCACAGGGTATATTTTTAATCGGCAAACTAGCGACACAAATGCGTATTTTTTAGGTGGCAATACTATGCCCGTTTGGGCAGTGGGTATATCGGTTTTGGCTACATCACAGTCAGCCGCGACCTTTCTGGGTGGCCCAGATCAAGGCTACCGCGGCGACCTTACCTATCTCGCCACTAATATCGCAGGATTTATCGCCGCGATTTTTGTCGCAACGTTTTTGCTACCACGCTTTTACAAATTAAAAGTTTATACCGTTTATGAGTTATTACAGCAACGCTTTGGGGCGAACGCTAAATACCAAGCCGGATTAATTTATTTGAGTGGTCGTTTATTTGCCAGCGGCGCTCGTTTATTCATGGCAGCTATTGCCGTCGCGATGATTTTGTTTGGCGATATACAGGCAGGTAGTGTCGTTACCGCTATTTTAATTATTGCTGGAACTGGTCTAGCTTACACAGTGTATGGAGGGATTCGCAGTGTTATTTACTCTGATGCCATCCAATGCTTAGTCTATATAAGCGCCGCCCTATTAGTTTTATTCTACCTTTATTCCAGTATTCCGGTAGATTTTGCCACGATTGTTAGTACCTTGCAGACACCCGGTGAAGGCCAAGCATCAAAACTGACCCTAATAGATTTTTCCTTAGATTTTAGCAGCGCTGGCGTGTTTGGCTTTTGGTCTGTGATCACCGGATTTGTGTTACTGAACATTGCGGCCTTTGGTTTAGACCAAGACGTGACCCAACGTATGTTGACTTGTAAGGACGAAAAGAGCGCTACGAAAGCCTTACTCTCTTCGGTTGTTATGGGTATTCCTGTTGTATTGATTTTTGTTTGTATTGGTTTACTGCTGTTTGTCTATTACCAGCGCCCTGACATTATGATGCAGGGTGCTGGCAGCGCACCCATTCCTGAGTTTGAAGGACAAACCGTTACGATCTTTATGTATTACGTGCTTACCGACTTGCCAAACGGCATCAAAGCGATAGTCACTATTGGTATTATTGCAGCAGCGCTGTCAACGCTTAACTCTGGTTTAAACTCGATGGCATCGGTAGCTGTGCAAGATATTTATCGCGGCTTAATTCGTAAAAATGCCGTCATTCCCGAACAAAAACTCGTCTTAGCTGGGCGCATTAGCATGGGTATCGTCGCTATCGCGTTATCTGCGATGGCAGCGCTTTGCTATTACTGGCAACAGTATACCGACACACCTTTACTCGCCTTTGCGCTTAGTGTAATGGTGTTCTCTTACAGTGGTTTATTAGGTATCTATTTTACTGCTTTATTTAGCCGGCGAGGCTCTCCTCGTTCGGTCTTATGTGCGCTACTAATCGGCTTTTTAACCCCCGTGCTTATGCAACCCTACATACAAACTTTATATTTGCCTGAGCATCTGCAATTTGATTTAGGGTTCTCATGGCAACTTGTGATAGGTACTGCTTTATCGTTAGCTATATGCCTTCTAGGCAAATCCTCACATATGAATAATGCTGAGCAGCAAGGAGAATGAGCGAAATGGAAGATACTTCAGCATTACTGATAAAACAGTTAGATGGCATGTTATCGGAAGGGCGCAACCCTCGTACTATGAATTTAGATACCTTGAGTACACATGAGCTACTAAAAGTTATTAATGACGAGGATAAAACCGTCGCCGAAGCAGTCGCGCAGGCGCTAGATAATATAGCACAAGGCGTTGATGCAATAGTGAGTGCCTTCAAACACGGTGGTCGTCTCATTTATATCGGTGCCGGAACCAGTGGAAGATTAGGGGTTTTAGACGCAGTTGAATGTCGCCCTACCTTTAGTGTTGCCGACAACATGGTAGTAGGTTTAATTGCCGGTGGTGAGCGCGCACTTATTCATGCCGTTGAGGGGGCTGAAGACAACAAACAACAAGGTATCGCAGACTTAAAGGATATTCAGCTAAGCGCAAAAGATGTCGTTGTTGGCATTGCTGCGAGCGGCCGAACCCCTTATGTTATTGGCGCTTTAGAGTATGCTAACCAGCTAGGATGTCATAGCGTGTGTGTAGTATGTAATCCAAACTCCCCTTTAATTGAACTGGCAAAGACAGCCATCTGCTTAACCGTTGGCCCAGAATGCTTAACCGGCTCAACCCGAATGAAATCAGGCACCGCACAAAAGCTTGCACTTAATATGTTAAGTACAGCGAGCATGGTTAAAATGGGTAAAGTATACGAAAACTTGATGGTAGATCTTAACGCCAGTAATCAAAAGCTTGAGGCGCGAGCCATACGTATCGTTATGCAGGCCACTGGCTGCGAAAAAAACGCCGCCAGTGCTGCATTGGCTGAGGCAAATAATAGCGCCAAATTGGCCATTTTAATGTTGTTAACTAATAGTCCAGCAGAGCAAGCCAAAGCAATGCTTACCCAGTCAAAGGGCTATTTACGCGACGCCCTATCTTAAGTCTCTTATGAGCAAACTTAGATTTGTGACACTAATACTATTTTGGCTTGTGCCCTATTTTATTAGTGCCACCCCCTCTTCAAATATCGTCCTTGGTGGCGAACGTTTAACACAATACTTACCATTATTAGCCGATAAGAAAGTGGGGCTGGTGGTCAATCAAACTTCAATGGTAAGCAAACGTCATTTGCTCGATGTTCTCATCGTTAACGATATTGAGGTAAAAGTGTTATTTGCGCCCGAGCATGGTGTAAGGGGTAATGCCGGCGCAGGAGAGCACATTAAAAACGGCACTGATATAAAGACCGGTATTGCGATCCAGTCAATATATGGTGAAAACAAAACACCGCCCGAGGCACTAATGCAGAGCCTTGATGTTATTGTGTTTGATATACAAGACGTGGGCGCTCGCTTCTATACTTATATCAGCTCCATGCACTACATGATGGAAGCAGCGGCAAAGCATGGGGTCCATTTCATCGTACTCGATAGGCCCAACCCTAACGGCATGTTCATTGACGGACCAGTCTTAGATTTACGTTTTCAATCTTTTGTTGGCATGCACCCTATTCCAGTGCTACATGGTTTAACGGTGGGCGAACTAGCCATGATGATTAAAGGTGAAGGGTGGATTCAAAATGCCCAAAACTTGGACCTCACCATAGTAAAGACGCAAGGTTATCAAAAGCATATGTCTTACTCTTTGCCTATATCACCTTCACCGAACTTACCGAATGATGTAGCGATTCGCCTATACCCCTCACTATGCTTTTTTGAAGCCAGCGCAATGAGTCTCGGACGCGGTACAGATTTTCCTTTTCAGCAAATTGGTCATCACTTGATAAAGCTCGGCGAGCATACTTTTAGGCCTGAGTCGCGCCCCTATGCAGCACCCTCACCTAAGTTGGAGGGCAACATATTGTATGGACTAGATTTGCGTGAAGATACTACAAAAGGCCTATCGCTTAGCATACTCCTTAATGCCTTCGCACAGTTTAGTAAAAATGATGAGCGCTTTTTTACCGCTCCTAATTTTATGGATAAGTTAGCTGGAACTGATAAGTTACGTTTAGCTATTGAAGCTCACCACACAGAGGCCGAAATTCGACAAACTTGGCAAGCAGAGTTGCTAACATATAAGCAGCTTATTCGGCCTTACTTGCTTTATCCTAATGATTTCTGAACTGTGACACCACGTCACGAGATTTTTCTAGCACTCCACGTCGACTTGCCGAGCCTTGCATTAAGGCGATAAAGAGCATATCAATAACTAATTCTTGCGCTGTCCGCGCCAAAATAGATGATATACGGGTGGCGGCTTCTTCTGCCACCGAGTAAAGTCTAACTTGAGCATGCATCGACACTCTTGTATCGCCAAATTTAGTCACGCTTATTACAGGAGTGCCATTGCTTTTTGCTTGGTTCACCACATTAACTATCTCTCGTGTAGAGCCAGATTCACTTAAAGCGAATACCAAATCTTTGGGGCCTAAGGTCGATGCCAATGCTAACTGTGCGTGTCCGTCAACTTCTGCTATCGCAACAATTCCCAACTTTTGTAGTTTAAAAGCAAAGTCTTTACCCACCAAAGCGGAACCACCAATCCCCGTAATTAGGACTCTATTAGCAGTTTGTAATAGCTGTACTGCTTCACCAAACGACACCTGATCGTTCAGACTTTTCGTCTGATTAAGCACAATGATTTTACTTTGCAATAACTTGGTCGCCATTGTTTCGTAATCGTCATCGATCGCAATGCTGCCATGAAGCGTCTGATGGTCTGCCTCAACATTTTTAAGGTCATCCAATATGGCTAATTTTAATGCTGGGTACCCTTTATATTTTAGCTTTTGCGCAAACTTTACTACCAAACTTTGACTCACTCCGACGGTGCTGGCGAGTTTTTGCGATGATAGATGTCGCACGCTGGAAGGTGAGGATAATATGAAGTCCGCGAGTTTTTCTTCACTATTAGAAAGCGATGTATACAAGGCTTTGATTTTTGAGAATACGGCCATGAAACTCCTATTATATTTGCGCAAGTATGTGATGGGTTTTGCTTAAAGCAGTATATACATATTGGAATACATTATTCATTTGCTATTATGAATAATAGAATAATTTGCATCTATGTACAGGTTTTAGATATTGTAATAGCATAATCCAGTTCAAAGCCTTCATAAATCTATGCCATCATCTATTCATTCCTTACTACCATCTTTGAGCGTGCCGCATATTATTCACGCTGATATCTTGCCTTTCATTGAGCGTCTTAAAAAGACCAACGGCGTTGAGGTAAACTTGGAGGGAAACTCTTTTGAGGGACTTGGGATTTATCGACTAACCTTCGGTAAAGGTCCAATCGTAATTTTGGCATGGACTCAAATGCACGGGAATGAAGCGACGGCAACAGCATCTGTTTTTGATTTACTTGATCAACTGCTAGCTAAAAAAATAGACTCGCTAATAAACTTTGAGGATGTATTTACTCTACATATTGTGCCGATGCTTAATCCGGATGGCGCACAACGTTGTATCCGCCATAACGCTCAAGCAATAGATATAAATCGCGATGCCATGGTACAACAAACACCTGAAGGGCGAATACTAATGCGTCTTGTGACCGAACTGTCACCCGATATCGGTTTTAATTTACACGACCAGTCCCCTTATTATCAATGCGGATCTAATGGTACTCCTTCCACTATTGCTTTTTTAGCGCCGGCTTTTAATCATACAAAAGATGTCGACGACAGCCGCTTTTTAGCCATGTCATTGATTGGCAAAATGGCAGAGGTACTGCAACACCATATTCCAGAATGTATTGCTCGCTATGATGATACATTTTCACCTCGCTCTTTTGGTGATCGCATCGCTGAAAAAAAGATCAGCACAATTTTGATTGAGTCGGGTGCGGCGCGCAACGACCCAAATCGTCAAGTTGCTCGACAAATGAACGTAATCGCTATGACCGTGGCTTTTGAAATGCTTATAAGCAAACAACAGGGCCACGTAGACAAAGCTACAATGCTGCGCTATCAAGATAGCTATTGGAAGATACCTGAAAATACTCCTGAGACTCTCTCATCATTATTCATCCGTGATTTGCATTTTATTGGGACTCAGTCATATCAAGCTAGTATTAGTATTAAACAAACCGCTCGCTACAGTAATGAATTTTTTATCGATACGGTCGGTCATTTAGCTAACCAAGCCGGTCTAGTAGAATTTGATGCAGGCGATCTTAGCTTTGACCCGGGACTAGTCCATAGCATCAACTCACCAAGCATACTTACCAATGAAAGCTATCGTGACTGGTTACGCAAAGGTGTCATCCAATTTCAGGGGGAGATACAGTTAATGGAGAATCAATCCGACTTGCCGATGCTGTTTAATCAGCCGCTACCCGCAAATGCCAGCGCACTATGCTTGCAACAGCCAGCCTATTTCTTAATGCGCAAAGGGGATAAAATTGTTGCTGCCGTAATAAATGGTCAATTGATTGAGCTTAATTGATACAAGTAAATTACCGACAGATCTAAATAAATTATTTGTATATGCACACCCTTTTTAGGAATAATTTATTATTTACTTTATATATGGTTATGTTAACGTGAAGTTAAGGGAGGGTGTGTAACATATATTACCCCGCGAGTCTAAGCTGTTACCGCGTCTTGTAAATACTCTGCGCTCTCCTGGCTCGTTGAATACCTCAGAAGTATCAGGATTCAACCTCTATCAAATATGAGTGATAGAACACACATGCCAATAATAACTAAATAGGGAGAATGCACTGTGAAGTTAAATAAAATTGCACTAGTGCTAGCCATGTCAGGCTTTGGCGTAAGCGCCATAGCCCAACAGGCTGCTGAACAAGAAACTACAGACACCCAAGAAAAAATCGAACGTATTGCAGTCACAGGTTCAAGCATCAAAAGAACCAGCCTAGAAGGTGATTTACCGCTTACCATTATTTCACGCGCTGAAATAGATGCGGCAGGGATAACCTCTGCAGAACAATTATTACTACAACTCAATATTTCATCAAATTCAAATGATAATCTAGCCAGTAATGCCGGTATTGTTGGAGGAGAAGAGCGCGGCAATAATGGCGCTTCGAGTGCCAACCTACGTCAGCAAGGTGTTGGCTCTACATTAGTATTACTTAATGGTAGACGCGTTGCTACACACGGTCTTAAAGGTCGCTCTGTTGATTTGAACTCCATACCTTTTGCTGCAATTGAACGAGTGGAAGTATTACGCGACGGCGCTTCTGCAGTATACGGCACAGACGCAATCGGTGGTGTAATTAACTTTATATTGAAGAAAAACTACAATGGATTACAAGTTGGTGCTTTTGTCGATCACACCGAAGCGGGTGGTGGTAATATTTACCGCTTTAATGTACTCGGTGGTACTGGAGATGTTGAGCAAGATGGCTTTAACGTCATGGGTTCACTATCTTACAAATCAGCGGAGATTTTGCGCGGGACCGATCGTGACTTCACCAACACCTTCCAGCCTGAACGTGGCCTGTCACCCGATACACGTGGGACGCCATTTGCTTCTGTAAACGATCGCTTTAGCAATCCTAATGATCCCAGTTCATCGCAATATAACTTGGTTGGCTCAGGGCTAATCAATCCAATTACTGGTCTAGAAAACGATGTATTAAACGTATTGGCACTGCCCGGGCAGCCAGGTTGTGATGCAATTGAAAACATGGGTCCAGATGCAGCCGATTTATGGAATCGTTCTCGAAACCTTGGTGTAAGTTGTTCTTGGGATTACCCTCGTGCCTCTGTTTTACAACAGCCGGTTGAAAACATTGATTTTGTTGGTCGCGGTACGGTTAAAGTTGGCGAGAACTCTGAAGCCTTTATTGAGTTGTTAGGCTCTGAAGTGGTTGCTAAAAAGGTATTTGAGCCAAACCAAATTACCCCATGGGCAATTGGGGCGGGCGATTGGGATACCTTTGGCGGTGGATTTTACCCTAGCACCGGTGATTCATACAATTATATTGTCGATGCTTTATCAAGTTATTACGGCGCTGACCAACTAAACATTGGTGCACCTATTGCCTATCGTTGGCGCTGCATGGATTGTGGCCCTCGTGAAATTGAAACTACTACCACCTCTTACAAATTACAGCTGGGTTTTGAAGGTGTATGGGGAGACTGGGATTATAAAGCGGGCTTATCTCGCTCAGCCAACGAAGCAGAATCTGAGCTCGGTGATGGCTATCACTTTACCGCAGGCTTAGCAGAAGCTATTGGTACTGGTATAGTGAATCCGTTTGTTTTACCTGGGCAAACACAGACAGCCGCTGCCATTCAGGCTTTAGAGAATGTGTCAGCAAGAGGCACCGTGCTTTTTGGCGGTGAGACAATCATGACTCAGCTTGATGCCTCAATTTCTGGTGATACTGGATTTGAGCTTGGCCTTGGCGGCGATACTATTTACGTAGCTGCTGGTGTAGATTTGAGACGTGAAGAATACAAATTTAATGGTGACCGACGAGCTGCTGATGACCGCCCTGCTATTTATGGTGCCCCGTTTGACGATGCAAATGCATTAGACAATGTAAGTCGTGATATCAAAGCGGTGTTTGTGGAAGCCTTGATTCCAGTTGTTGAAAGCTTTGAATTAAACCTAGCCGTACGTCATGATAATTATGATGGCTTTGGTGGTACTACTAATCCTAAGTATGGCTTTAAGTTTACGCCAATGGACGAGGTATTATTTCGCGGCGCCTACAGCACTGGCTTTAGAGTCCCAAGTTTTAATCAATTATTTAATGGTGAAACGGCAGAACCGTATACCGGCACAGATTTAGCGAACCCGTTTTTATGTGCTGATGGTGTTGTGGTGGCAAGCGACCCTAATTGCCAACCAATTACCCCTGCAATTATTTTTGGTGGGCAAACCGATTTAGGGCCTGAGGAGTCAAAACAGGCTAGTTTAGGCGTCGTTGTTGCTATCGACAATGCGGTATTTAACCTTGACTGGTGGGAAATTGAAATTGAAGGCACCATTCAAACTCCAGGCTTTAGGGAACTAATTGAGAACCCAGAGCTATTTGCTGATAACTACTTGCGTGACGGCAGCGGCAATATTGTAGCTATCGATCGACGCTTTATTAATGCGGGTGGTCGTAAAACTAGTGGTATTGAAGTTGGTTTCTCTACACGGGGAGAGCTTGGTGAAGGCACTTGGGGTTTGAATATCAACGGTAGCTACTTAATTGAAGATATCAAGCAAGAGCGTGATGATTCTGAGTTTGGACCAAACTTAGTAGGCACTCACTCGCGTGGTAACATTCCACTGCGTTGGAAGCATACTATTTCCCTGAACTATGGTCATGGGGACTACACCCATACACTTACACAAATGTATCGTCACAGTTATGATGACGAGACACCTCCAGGAGTTGCATCTGGAGAGGCTAACCCACCGTTTTACGATGGCGTAGTCGGAAGTTATTTAGTGTATAACTACAGCGTGAAGTATGACGGTTTTGAAGATACTCAAGTCATATTTGGTATCAAAAACTTATTTGACCGGGATCCACCGTTCACGGCTCATCAGAATGACTTTTCACCTGGTGCAGCATTTGACCCACGGGTAGCCGATCCAAGAGGTCGCGCAGTTACGCTTCAAGTTAACTATGACTTTTAAAGTTTAGTTATTTATACAAGGCGATAGCGCAGGCTGTCGCCTTTTTTATTGCTAACATAAGCTTAGCGTTATTTTCCTGTAATTCTCGTTGTTTCAAGCTCACTTAGCCACTATGATATTGTTATGCAAAAGAATCTTAAAAAAAATATATTAATTGTGGGCGGTGGCTCAGCTGGATGGATGACCGCAGCCGCTTTATCGAACGCATTGCCTTCAGAGCGTCATACTATTACCTTAGTTGAATCGCATAATATCGGCACTATTTCAGTGGGCGAGGCGACCATTCCGGGTATTTTAGAATTTAATCAAATGCTGGGTATCGATGAAGCGAGCTTTATGCGCTTTACTCAAGGCTCGTTTAAACTAGGCATTACGTTTCAAGATTGGTATAAAAAAGGCCATGCTTATATGCACCCTTTTGGCCCTTATGGTATTAATATGCAAGGGCTAGCGTTTCATCATTACTGGTTAAAAGATAAGTTAGCTGGTAAAGAACGACCAATTTCCGATTACTGTATCGAATATCAAGCCGCATTACATGGCAAATTTTGTCATCCGCAACCACAATCTCGTTCAGCCCTAGCAAACATCAAATACGCATATCATTTTGATGCGATTAAATATGCTGAGTTTTTAAAAGAGTATTCTCTCGCGCGCAAAGTAAACCATGTACAAGGGGATATTCGACACGTCCGTCAATGCCCTAATACTGCCGACATACTTGGCGTTGAACTTAAAGATGGAAACGCACTATCAGCAGATTTATTTATCGATTGTTCAGGTTTTAAAGGCCTATTGATCGCAAAAACGTTAGATGTGGGCTTTGAAGACTGGCGTCAATATCTGCCTTGCGATTCGGCAATCGCTCAACCTAGCGAATCGCTGGACAATATTAAGCCTTATACTATTTCAACAGCCCATGAAAACGGCTGGCAATGGCAAATTCCATTGCAACACAGAGTGGGTAATGGATTTGTATTCTCTTCGCAGTTTATCTCTAAAGAGATGGCAGTGAGTAAACTGTCTAAACGCTTGCCGAGTAAAGCCTTATCAGAAGCCAGAGAACTAAAATGGATTAATGGTAAGCGTAAACAGGCGTGGAAAAATAATTGTGTTGCCATAGGCTTGTCGGCCGGCTTTATTGAACCCCTTGAATCGACTGGTTTACAACTTATACAATCAGCCATTATGCGTCTGCTGTCTTTATTTCCAGATGGAAAGTGTAAACAGGCAGACATCGACGCGTACAATCGATATACCGACGATGAACTTTGGCGTATTCGAGACTTTATTATTCTGCATTACAAAGCGAGTGAACGGGAAGACTCAGCGTTTTGGCGCTATTGTAAAAATATGGATATTCCTGATTCACTTCAGCAAAAAATTGATTTATACCAAGCCAGCGGGCGCATATTTCGAGATAACAACGAGCTTTTTAACGAACTAAGCTGGTTTTCAGTGATGAATGGGCAAGGCCTCGTTCCAGAAAGTTATCACCCTCTAGTGGATAACTTAGACGAGTCGCAGCGAGTGAAGAACATGAATGCTATTGGCGGTGCGATGACTGAAGCTATGCAGCAAATGCCTGTACATAAAGAATACTTAAAAAAATACTGCGGAGTAAATCGTTAAATGCCTATCAAGCTATTTAGACTCTTAGGACTTTGTGTTCTCACGGTATTTATTGCCAGTTGTGTGTCGTCGTCCTATACCCAGTTACCTTCTGCTAACTATAGTTTTAGAGTGAAGTCTTTGGTTATGCACTTTACCGCGGTGGACTACCAAACCTCGGTCGACTTGCTCGTTGATGAAGGCTTTGTAAGCTCGCATTATTTAGTGCCTCAAAGCGGTGATCCTAGCTATCCACACAGCAAACTTAAAATTTTACAGCTAGTCGACGAAACTGAGCGAGCATGGCACGCTGGACCAAGCTATTGGCAAGGTAGAACCGCTCTAAACGATAGCTCTATTGGTATTGAAATTGTGAATACACCAAGCTGCTTTGATGATGAACAAGCGCTAGTTGATGCAGGCATGGCCTCACGTGCAGAGCATGGACCAAATCGTTTATGCGTCTTCCCAGATTTTGATCCTAAACAAATTGAGCTGGTCATTGAACTCAGTAAAGACATATTGGCGCGCAATCCGGATATTGAGCCAACTGCAGTCATTGGGCATTCTGATATAGCCCCTTCTCGCAAAAATGATCCGGGCCCAAGATTTCCATGGTTTCAGCTTTATCAGGCCGGCATAGGAGCATGGTATGAAGACGAAACACTTGCGCGTTATTGGCAAACGTTTAAACGAGACATGCCAGATATTGGCCTGCTTCAAAATGCATTAAGCACCTATGGTTATAGCGTCATTGAGACTGGCGTATTAGACCAGCAAAGTATAGACACCCTTTCTGCATTTCAAATGCACTTTTTACCTTGGCAAGTTACTGGGAATGCTGACGCAAAAACCGCCGCCGCTGTCTTTGCCTTGCTAGAAAAGTATTTTCCAGATGCCTCTGAAGCCTTGATGTTGCGCTATGAACTTGAAAAAACCAACAACGAGCTTACGCCAGCCGACCTTACAAACCAACTCAGTTTAGAGTTTCCACTTATACATTCTTACAAGCGTGAGTGGGTAAACAACCGAACAAGCTTTTTAAGTCACAAGGGACAGGGTAAAATTATACTATCTAGTGACAATGCCGTTTCTGCTGATATTTATGTTAACCAGCAACGCTTAAGTTTAACTCAAGCCTTCGAAGCAGGCGTACAACGTGAATATTCCCTAGCAAAGCGCACCAAAGATGGCATCAACATCCTTAGAGTTGAAAATATTCAACCTGCTGGGGCGAGCGTTAAGGTTTCGATCCCCTTCCCACAAATAGTTACCGACCTAACAAATTCTTACAACTTTAGTGCAGTCGATAGTTTAATTGAGCAGGATGTTGCGCAAGGCTTTCCTGGTGCAGTATTGGTAGTGGTTCACAAAGGAAAAATAGTCAAGCAACATGCTTATGGCTATGCACTTAAGTTTAATAATCAAGGGGAACGCTTGTCTGATCCGGTGCGAATGGATATAGACACCCAATTTGACTTAGCGTCAAACACAAAGGTCTTTGCCACAGCCATAGCGCTTATGAAGCTGGTGCACGAAAATCGTTTAGCCTTAAGCGATCGAGTGGTTGAACACTTGCCTGAATTTATTGGCTCAGGGCGCGAATCAAGAACGGTGGAAGACTTGCTTTCACATGCCTCAGGTTTTGACAGTGAAATTCAGTTCTTCAACCCTGAAAATCCGCTGGGCTTATCTTTCCATTCTTTAAACCGTGAAGTCACTAAAGATTTATTGCTGACCAAAGTGCCCTTTATGACGGGTCGGCAAACTCAGCAAACTTATTCTGATACTAACTTTATGATTTTAGGTCTTCTCATTGAAAGAATTACCGGTCTTGGGCTCGATGAATATGTTGAGACCGAAGTCTACGAACCACTTGGGCTCGATTCACTTAAATTTACCCCTCTCAAAAAAGGCATTCCTGCAGAGCGATTTGCCGCAAGCGAAATAATGGGAAACACCCGAGGCGGTCAAATTAGCTTTCCGGGAGTACGAACCTACACCTTACAAGGTGAAGTACATGACGAAAAAGCCCATTATTCAATGGGGGGGATTGCCGGACACGCTGGTTTGTTTGGTAACGCCAGTGATATCGCAGTACTGACTCAATTACTCTTAAATGGCGGCGGATACGGCAATATCAGTATCTTTGACCAAAACACTGTGCAGCGTTTTACGCAGGCGGCGCCTAATTATCACAACATGGGACTTGGATGGCGATTAGCCGCCGACAAATCGCTAGCGTGGCACTTTGGGCCCTATGCCAGCCCAAGCGCATTTGGGCATACGGGTTGGACTGGCACCGCGACATTAATCGACCCTGAATATGACTTAGCGGTTATTTTGTTAACTAATAAAAAACACTCATTAGTAAGTGCAAATGGCAACGGCCCTGTTTTTGAAGGGGACCAATTTGAAACAGGTCGTTACGGCAGTGTAATGAGCTTAATTTATGAAGCAATAATGGAAGTAGCACAATAATGCGAGACCTTTTGAACACAATCTCACTGAGCAAAATAATAGAATGTCCGCTTATACAAAAAGCCAAGGCAACGGTAACAGGAGAATGCTCATGGATTGGTTAACGATACTGCCGCCAGCGATAGCCATTTTTATCGTTATTTGGAAAAAAGAAGTCATATTAGCTTTGCTGTTATCAGTATTTAGCGCCGAATTCTTATTGGCAGCCATGACGGGCAAAACCTCGATACTGATTACGCCTATCAATACTATTGAGCGTATCGTCTCTACCGTAGCTGACATGGGTAATGCACGCATCCTTATTTTTTCATTGTTAGTGGGTGCTTTACTCGCTTTTATTAGAGATTCTGGGGGCGTATCAGCCACCGTTAATAAACTAATTAGTTCGGGTATCGCCACCACAAAGCGTCGAGTTGGCGGTATTACTATGTTTACTGGTATTGCCGTTTTTATTGAGTCCAATTTAAGCGTACTAACCGCCGGCATCCTAGCAAGGGGCTTGTTTGATAAATTTAAAATGAGTCGCGCACGGCTCGCTTATGTCATTGACTCGACCAGTGCACCGGTTTGTATTTTAATCTTATTAAATGGCTGGGGCGCATACATACTAGCTCTTTTAAGTGGATACGACCTTGCACAAAATCCCGTGGCTATATTGTGGTCCACCCTTCCTTATAATATTTATGCATGGATGACCCTTGCTGTGGTGGCATACACAATTGTCACTGACCGAGTGCATGGCGCAATGGCTCAAGCTGAAGTTGACCTAGAAAGAATTGACATTGATTTAACTGTTACCGAAGCAAGCAAAGCACGCTTTATGCTGGTACCTATGTTTGTCATGGTTGGCGGCATGCTAGGATTTATGCTGTGGACTGGAAATGGCGACTTAACTGCCGGTAGCGGCAGTAAATCAGTGCTCTATGCTACTTTCTTGGCCTGCATTGTGGCTTATGTAATGTTAGTTTTCAGTAAAAAGACCGACAACAAAGGCGCGTTTAAAATGGGCTTCAATGGTATGAGTGAACTGCTACCATTGGTGACCATTGTATTGCTTTCAATTACGCTAGGAGCAAGTCTAAAAGAGCTAGGCACCGGTACTTTTGTCTCCGGTTTAGTGGGCGATTACTTGTCGATTTACTTAATTATTCCTATGCTGTTTGTTGCTGGCGGTATTATATCTTTCACTACCGGAACCTCGTGGGGCACCTTTGCCATCCTCATCCCCATTGGTATGCCGTTAGTAGACAGCTTAGGTTTACCGCCTGAGATTGTACTAGCGGCTATTTTAGGCGGCGGGATTTTTGGCGATCACTGCTCACCAATATCAGATACCACAGCAATAAGCTCACTGGCGGCAGGTTGTGACATATTAACCCACGTTCGCACTCAGCTTCCTTATGCCTTAGGCGTAGGCGCATTTACTATCCTTTCTTATATTGGTATTAGTTTGGTAGCGCTTTAAGATATGCGCAGAAATAAACTCAAAGAACTGACTGTTAGCATGGCCATAGGTCTGTTATGCGTTATCATATTTATGGCCGTCAGTAGCCAAGCCATAAGTGCTTATTTGTTTGGTCAAAATGCCCAAGGTGAAGTAATAGAATATAGTGTTAGTCGCGAACGACCCGCTTATTTCAATGCGTCTCAATACACGCCAGAACGACACGAAATACTAGCCCAGTATACGGTCAACAATCAGCTCTACTGGGTAGTTGTGAACTCACATGTCTACTCTGCACTGGGAGTAATTGATGTTGGTGAAACGCTTCTCATCGCCTATCAGCCAAATTCGCCACAGAATGCTTATGTCATAAATTTTGCATTATTCAACACCTTAGCTTCCATCCTAGTGCCGTTCATCTTAATAATTTTTTTGTTGGTGACACCACAATGGATTTATCATTTGCGACGCACTAATAGATTATCTAATTCAGACCTTAGATTTCTGCAGGTAACCAAGAAAGTCGGTTGCCTAGCGTGGTTTTACTGTTTATTCTGACGACCATACCACCTAAAGAATTAATCAAATATGACACAGCAATTTGCTAGCACTGCACCACCTCCCAACTTTC
>Ga0307966_1001538_pt1 | contig 18142 bp, 15 predicted proteins | sample OrgLakmetagen646_FD_203141 | JGI IMG/M metagenome (GOLD analysis project Ga0307966, IMG submission 203141) | Saline water microbial communities from Organic Lake, Antarctica - #646 | ecosystem: Environmental > Aquatic > Non-marine Saline and Alkaline > Saline | place: Antarctica: Organic Lake... | reverse complement strand
AAAAGCCCCATGTGTATCACTCCAATGTCCCCCGCTGCGCATGGCGATGGGGGAAGGGTCACATGGGTCAATTCTCAATGGAAAGTATGCTGCTACCTCGGTCACTTCAGAGTGGAAATCTACAGCCAGACCTACAGCCGCTGGGTGGAGGCGGAGGAAAAACTGAGTAATACGCCAATGCTGCTTAAGATGACCCAAATTTTGAGCGGCGACAGGCCCTTTATCCCTGTCTGCGCTGCGCAATAAGAGTCGAGAATTCTGAACGATTACTCCAGTTTGCCTCTTCCGTTCCACCTACATTTTTTGCTCAGCGATTTAGGCGAGGACCAAATTGAGCGGTGACTGCGGATTGACGTCGTTTATGTAACGATTTTCATGCCAGCTGCGCACGCAGCCCAAAGCGTAATATTACGCTTTGGGCTCAAAGTGGCCTTCCGCAGCGCAGCACTGACCCCCGATCCGTGATAGTTTGAATGTCGGATCTCGCCATTGTCACACTGCCACCTCGCGCCTGCAGTGAATGACGGCATTCCGCCCATATTATCAGACGCAGAGCTTAAATCTCCCTTTGCCAGCCAGGAACCTCTCTGAAGTACGGTCAAGGTCAACGCACCCTCCCGCAACCAAATTACAGCGTTAATTCAAAAGCTTAAAATCCTCCCTGCGGGGAGGCTTTTTGCGTTCCGGCACTCCCGGAAGCACTGCGGAAGCAAGAGGGCGCGAAGTTCTTGGTAACAAAGCGAAAACACAGCTACTTATATAGCTTTTCATGCGTGAGCGGAGCGTCAAGTTTTAGGATCTGGAAGGATATGCCGTAATCACCAACTAACAAATTTGTAACTGCTGCAGTCTTCGCCGTGCCCTTTGGCACGACGATATTTCTGATCAGGCATTTGTATCAAATCCGGCTGCCTCAAACTCCCTTGTCCGTTCCGGGTCGGAACTTATTGTGCGGCGTAAACCCTGAGGGTGTTGCCTCGCGTGGGTGGCGGACCCAGACGGTTCGGTTGGGGTGCAGGCCCGCGCCGCGCCGTGCGGGGACCGCCATGTGCCGCGCGCGTTGCAAAAGCCGCGTGTCGGCAAGGCCAGCGCTTGGGTGGAAACCACCATTGTCTGCGACCTGCTGGTCCCATATGGCTTTGCGGGCGGCAAGAGTTACTTCATCGCCAAGGGCTGTGCAGTTGATCTCGCTGGTGTTCAGGTCCACCAAAATCTCGTCGCCATTTTCAACAAACGCGATCGGCCCGCCAAGCGCCGCCTCGGGTCCCACATGACCAATCACGAGGCCGATCGAGCCGCCTGAAAAGCGTGCGTCAGTCATCAGGGCGATGACGATCCCACGCTCGCGGCACAGAGTGGTGATGCGCGCGGTGGGGTCGAGCATTTCGGGCATGCCGGGCGCACCGCTTGGCCCCTCATAGCGCACGATGATCATGTCGCTGTCCTCAAACGCCTCGGGCGTCTGGTCGAGCATATCCAGAAGCGCCTGCTGTCCATCGAACACGCGTGCTTTACCGCGGAACAGGTTATTCTCCAATCCGCCCTCGACCCCTGCAAGCTTCAGAATGGCCGAGAATTCGGGTGATAGGTTGCCGCCAAGCATGCGCAAACCTCCGGTTTGCTTGTAGGGCGCCTTGACGGGATAGATCACCTCACCATCGGCAGATTTGGCGCCAAGGCGCACCACTTGTTCGCTAAGCGTCTCGCCGGTGCAGGTCAGCGTGTCGCCGTTCAGCAGACCAGCCTCCAGCAACTCACGCACGATGACCTGCACGCCGCCCACCTTGTCGATATCGACCATGGAATACTTGCCATAGGGGCGCGCATTGGTCAGCACGGGAACGACATGCTGCGACAGGTGGTTGAACTCCTCGGGTGTGATGATCTCTTTCCAAAAATCGGCAAAACCGGCGGCGCGGGCGATTTCAGGCGCGTGCAACAGCGCATTGGTAGAGCCTCCGATGGCCATGGCCACAATGGTGGCGTTGCGCAAGCTGTCGCGGCTGACAATGTCACGGGGCTTGAGGTCCGTCTCGATCATCTGGGCTAGCAGTGTGACCAACTCCTCGGGGAACTCCGTCAAGCGGCGTGGATCGTCGGATGGCGGGGCCACCATGTGCAGGGGCTGCATGCCCAGCACGCCGATAAACGTCTGCATCGTGTTGTAGGTGAACATGCCGCCACAGCTGCCAAAGCCGGGGCAGGCGTGGCAGGCGATGTGGCGGCGGTATTCGGGGTCGGGGTGGCCCGCGGCCTGAAAGGCGCTGACGATATCCAGCTTTTCGCCGGTCTTGGGGTCGGTGCCGGGGTGGATCGGACCATCCGACATGATGATGGATGGCAGGTTATGCTCCAGCATGGCGGCCAGCGTGCCGACGGGGGGCTTGTCACAGGCGACTACAGCAATCGTTCCCGCAAGGCCGGTGGCACTGAAGTGTTCGCACAAGGCATCATGCGTCACCTCGCGCCCGATCAGCGAATAGCGCATCTCGGGCGTGCCGTTGCGCATGCCGTCGGATGTGGCAATCGTGTATTCCGGCTGCACAAGACGATACTTCAACTGGCCCGGGCCGCTGCCGATGCGGCCCTTGAGCGCCTGGTGGATCGCCTCGACCTTGGCGGCCACGCCCAGATAGCACTGGCTGTCACCCTTGGTGCCCACCACGCCGACCGACGGCATATGGATCAGGGCCGGATCGGTGCCGATCTCGATGGCCAGGCCGATGGTCTGGGTGGATCGGCCGGGGTGGGTATCAATCAAAACGGCATTTGGATTGGTCAAAACAGTCTCTTTTCGGTTGCAAGATTGGGACGGTAGCGAAATATCTGAACCAAGTAAAATGCGAAAATGGCGAAAGTAAAGATGGCCAGATGAAGCGGCCAAATTTGGCGACGCCAGGCGATGAGCCAAGCTTTGTAGGGCAGTGATTTACCTGTAAGAAAAATTTCTGGTAGTCACCCGCTGGTGAGGGATCAAAAGTATCCAATTCTTGCGCTTTATCAGGAATAAATTATATCTGGGGAATGCTGTTCCCACCCGCAATAAATGTGCCACTCATGCTGGAAGCTCAGAGTTTCTGTCGTCACAAATATTTGCAATGTGATGCCTTTACATCAAACATTCGCGCAAGGATGCGACACCTATGTCTCCAGTTTATTCCAGCACGAAGAAGACGATTTCCTATCCCATACAGCATCCTTCAGACCGGTTTGCCTATAGGCGGAATATCCGGACGTTTGTCTCATGACAGAACGAAAAAGCATATTTTCTGGGCGACATGCCGCGCTTGCGACCATGCACGGTAAAGAACAAGTAATCGCGCCGGTGTTCCGGACCAGACTGAATCTGATCGTGGTGCCTGCGAAGGGCGTCGACACAGACGCGCTTGGAACATTTTATGGCGAGGTTCCACGACGTGGCACAATGCTTGAAACGGCGGTCGCCAAGGCGCGACTCGGCATGGAATGCGCACGGCTTCCCTTTGGCATTGCAAGCGAGGGCAGCTTCGGACCGCACCCGCTGTTCCCGGTCATACCAGCAGGCTTTGAACTGCTGGCATTGGTCGATGATGAGCGGGGCACGACCACCCACGAAAGTCTTGTGATCGAAGACACAAACTTTGCGCATCTGGTGGCAGCACCGAAAGAGCCGATAGCGAAATTTCTGGCTCATGCGGGGTTTCCGTCCCATGGCTTGATCGTGCGCCCAAATGTCGGTGGTGCACAGGCAGCACTTGCCAGAGGAATAGTCGATCTGCCTACCCTGCAGTCCGCAATTGCAGCGGCCGCCGCACTTTCAGACGATGGCTGCGCGCGCGTTGATACCGATATGCGGGCGCACCTGAACCCCACGCGCATGAAATCCTTGGCCGTCCTCGCGAAACGGCTTTCAGATCGTCTGTTGCGCCTTTGTCCTTCCTGTAAAGCACCTGGGTGGGGACGCGTCAAAGTGATCCGAGGTTTGCCCTGCAAGGTTTGCGGCACCGCGACCGAATGGGTCATCTCCGAGGTCTTTGTTTGTGCAGCCTGTACGCACGAGGAGGAACGGCCGCGTAGCGACGGCCTCACCCACACAGGCCCTGCGAATTGTCCGTGTTGCAATCCTTAGACATCTCGATCATGGGGCTAAGTTTGTCGAGATATTCGTAATATTGAGAAAGCCGTGATTGAGACCTCTGGTTTTATATTTGATCTTCACGCCCTCCGCAGCTTTGGCGCGCAGGGCACCGGTGTGATCAGCGCTAGATCTCGCTGCGAGCGATTGGCTGGCAGGACGGATGGCCGAGGCGGGGTGCTGGGGGTGATTGTTGCGCTGGAAATTGCGTGAGCGTCGCGTGCGGCGGGCGGGCCTGCAATTTCAGTCGTGTCGTTTCAAGATGAAAGTGGATGATTTGACGGAACCACCGGGTCGGCCGTATCGTCATGCCTGCTGACTTTGGCCGAGGCGGATGTCGTGAAGGACTCTGATAGGGCGCCGCTTTCTGAGGCACGGAGTCTATTGGGGGATCGTGTTGGCAGCGCTGTGGACCCCTCAATCCCAGTTATGGCGACGGCGCGTTGGTCAGGCCGTTGATGTAGAGCACCATGTTGATGCGGACGAAGCCCGCGCCATGGAAGATGCCCGCGTGCCGCCCGCCTCGGTCGAGAACATGGACCATGGGCGCGTCCGTCCCGCGCGCAGAGAGCGCGGCAAAGGCCCCGGCGGCGTCCGACACAGTGTCGTCAGTCGGCGTTAGAGCGCGCCAGTTCCCGGCGTCCCACTCCGTGCCGTGCGCTGCGGCGTCACTCACGGTCAGGAACTCGACCATCTCGCGCATCGGCGTGACGTTGACGGCCTCCTGCACCGCCTGCAGTAGCGCTTGCTGATCGGCACAGGGCGCACCGCAGCTTTCTGGCACGAGGCTCAGCACGACGATCTGATCTGACAAGTCCGGCAGATTAAGGCTGGCGCCGTCCGCCGCTGCCATCGCCAGCGGCGGCAAGCGGAGAAGATCCGTTGGCTCGAAGGCTAATTCCTTTTCCGCCATCACTTCGTCGAGGCGTTCGCCCGGATGGTGCGCTGCGACCGGTGAGGCAGCGGCGAGGAGCAGCAGGGCGACAAGCACAGGAAGCGTCATCGCGCGGCCTCTGGCCGCGTCGACGCCACGCCGAGCACCGGCATGTCTACAATGTTCGCTCCCGCACGCACGCACGCACGTCTGCGTTAACGGAAGCTGCGCGCCTTCGTCCAGTTTGTCCGCGAGGTCCATCAGCATCAGATGCATACCGCCGGGTGCAAACGGCACCGTTGCCCCTACTGCCAGATCGGGCGATTCGAAATAGGCTATGCGCTTCACGGCGTTCGTATCCGTCTCGGATACGTGGATCATCACGTGACCAGCGACGGGCGATGTCGCGGACAGAAGGTGATCGTCAGCATCGCTCAATAGCGTCAGAGAGGCCGCGTCAGGGCGGGACGCGAGGATGCTGCCTCATTCGAAGAGGCAGGTGACCCTCACCTCCGCCGGCGCGTACGTGGGGAATGTGGCGAGGCACGCCGCGGCAAGAAAAAGCTTCATTCGGAACTCTTGTCCTTCGCGATACGCATGGAAATCTCTTTGGAAAGCGCCTCAGGCGTCTGGTCGGCCTCCCGAAAGACGGAGTCGGAACGCCCCTCGGGTCGAATAAGGGAAATGTAGCCGAAATCGGTATTTGTCAAAGGAGTTGTCCGCTGATTTCATTTGGCGTCTCTGATTTCGGTGGGTGAGGATCATGCGGCATGAGCACCTCAGTTGTTCACTTTTATAGAACGGTTGTGCGCAAAGAATATATTTAACTTTTGCAGGCAGATGGCGATATCAAAGCGGGCACACAATTACACAGAGGCTCCGGCCATTGACATGATCATCGACATCACGACTGCCATCATCGAACAGGTGCAAAAGCCTACACTAGCGTTTCTGCTCGGCGGTATGCTGCTGGCTGCTTTGGGCAGCAGACTCGAAGTGCCCGAGCCAGTCTATAAATTCGTCGTGATGTTGCTGCTGCTCAAGGTGGGTCTTGGGGCTGGTATCTCGATCCGCGAGGCTGATCTGGTGGCGCTGGCGGTGCCTGCGGTCTGTGCCGTGTTTGCCGGTATTGGAATTGTTTTGCTGGGCGGCAATACACTTGCGCGCTGGCGCGGTGTTTCGAAAGTGGACGCCTATGCCACCGCAGGCCTATTCGGGGCGGTCTCCGCCTCGACGCTGGCCGCCGCCATGGCGATGCTGGACGAGGAAGGTATTCTGTACGAAGGGTTTATTGGCGCGCTATACCCGTTCATGGACATTGCAGCCCTTGTGACGGCTATCTTGCTTGCCAAGATGTCCGCAGCCCGCGCCACGCAAACAGCGGGTGCCATTTTGCCTCAAAACGGGGTCGCCACCATGACAATGGACGGGTTGGCCTCCGGTCTACCCAAGCAGTCTCGCCCCAGCGACAAAGCACCGACCCCGCACGGTCTGGTGGGGACGATCCTCACGGATACGGTCCAAAGTGCAGCAATCTCAGCTCTGCTACTGGGCATCGCCATCGGCGTGCTGGGCCGCCCCGAGAACGTCTACACAAGCTTTTACGAGCCACTGTTCCGTGGCTTGTTGTCGATTCTGATGCTGGTGATGGGAATGGAAGCCTGGGCGCGGCTGTCGGAGCTGCGCAAGTTGGCCCATGCCTACTTGCTCTATGGTCTGACCGCACCGCTGGTGCATGGTCTAATTGGCTTTGGCCTTGGCATGGCTGCGCATCAGATTACCGGCTTCTCAGCGGGCGGTGTGGTGCTGCTAGCGGTGATGGCGGCGTCAAGCTCGGATATCTCCGGCCCGCCCACCATGCGCGGGGCTCTGCCGGAGGCGAATGCCTCGGCCTATGTGGGCGCGTCCACCGGTCTTGGCACACCTGTCGCGATCCTGAGCATCCCGCTTTGGATCTGGCTGTCGGATGTTCTCATCGGCCTCTAGGTGGCTGAAGCGCCCCAGAACGCTCCACTTCATCTGCTTAGGCTCAAGATCGATTTCGCCAGGCAGTGCAGTAACAGCATTGGTCCGCTTCCCGCCGTTCGCGCTGCTCAGCCAGAACTCATTCCATGAGCTGACGCGCAGCTGCCGGAGGGAGTCCAAGCCACTCATCCAGCTTGGACCAGCGTCGCCGCCCCGATACGTTTTTCACCGCGATGGCCACGGCCTTGCGTTGGCCGACCAGTACCACCAGACGCTTGCCACGGGTGATCCCGGTATAAAGCAGGTTGCGCTGAAGCATGGCATAGTGCTGCGTCAGGACCGGGATGACGACAGCGGGGTACTCTGACCCCTGACTTTTGTGAATGGTCGCGGCGTAGGCCAGCACCAGCGTGTCGAGTTCCCCGAATAGGTAGCTCACGGTCCGGCCGTCGAAACTGGCGGTCAGTTCTCCTTCGTTCTGATCGATACTTTCAACGTAGCCGATGTCGCCGTTGTAGACCTCCTTGTCGTAATCATTTTCGATCTGCATGACCTTGTCGCCTGGCGCGAAGGTTGAGCCGAAGCGCTCCACCTTGTTTTCCCCCAAGGGGTTCAGGGCGGCCTGAAGCTCGATGTTGAGCGAGCGGGCACCGACACCGCCCCGATTCATTGGACAGAGAACCTGGATGTCCCGAATGGGGTCCAAGCCGAAGCGCTTGGGGATCCGGTTCTTTACCAGGTCCAGAATTCGAGCGACGGCCTGCTCCGGGTCTTCGGCCGGCACAAAATAGAAATCGCTCTCGCCATCCGGCTTGGTCAGGTCTGGTATCTGGCCTTGGTTAATCCGGTGGGCGCTTGTGATGATCTTGCTCTGGGCGGCCTGGCGGAACACTTCCGTCAGCCGCACGACCGGAATCGCGTTCGATCCAATGATATCGGCCAGCACCTGTCCAGGGCCGACTGAGGGCAACTGGTCGATGTCTCCGACGATCAGGACCGCAGCGTGATTTGGCACGGCCTTGAGCAGTGAATGCATAAGGGAGATGTCGACCATCGAGCTCTCATCAACGACCAGCAGATCGCACTCCAGCGGGCTTTCCTCGTTGCGCTTGAAACCGAACGTTTTCGGATCAATTTCCAGCATGCGGTGGATGGTCTTCGCTTCCATACCAGTCGCTTCTTTCATCCGTTTGGCCGCCCGCCCGGTTGGGGCGCACAGCAGCAGCGTGACCGCTTTCGCCGCAAGGATCTGCAGGATCGAGTTCACGATTGTAGTCTTGCCCACGCCGGGGCCGCCCGTGATCACCATGACCTTTGAGCGAAGCGCGAGACGAATGGCCTGAGCTTGGGTCGGAGCAAGGGTCAGACCGGTCTTCTTTTCGATCCAGGGCAGCGCCTTGTCGGCATCGATATCTGGCCAGGGACGAGGGCCCGAGACGAGATGGCGAAAACGATCCGCGACACCTTTCTCTGCATGGTAAAGCCCGCTCAGGAAAACGCATGGGGTATCGGTCACGGTGTCGGCCGTCACGGTACCTTCGGTCAATTCGAGGCCGATGGCTGTCTGGATCAGGTCGTTGGGAACCTCGAGCAGTTTGATGGACAGCGGGATCAGCTCCGCAAGCGGCAAACCGCAATGACCGTTCCCCATCGCTTCGGTGAGGGCATAGGAAATCCCGGCGCGCACACGGATCATGGCGGTCTTTTCGATCCCGAGCTTCTCGGCAATGAGGTCCGCCGTCCTGAACCCGATGCCGCGAATATCCCGCGCCAAGCGATAGGGATCTTCGCTCATTACCTGCACGGCATCGACGCCATAGGTCTTGAAGATGCGCACGGCCCGCGCGGTCCCAACCCCATGACTGTGCAAAAACACCATAATCTCGCGGATGACCTTCTGGTCGGCCCATGCAGACGTGATCTTGTCAGCGCGTTTCGGCCCGATGCCCTCAACCTCCCGCAAGCGCGCGGGCTCGACCTCGATCAGGTCAAACACGTCCTTGCCGAACATCTTGACCATCCGCTTGGCGTACACCGGCCCGATGCCCCGGATCATGCCGGAGCCAAGGTATTTCTCGATGCCATCAAGCGATGTCGGTGCGGAGGTTTTCAGGAACCGTGCACGAAATTGCAGTCCATGCGTATGATCATTGGTCCATTCGCCTGATGCAGTTACCCATTCCCCGGCTGAAATCATCGCCGCATGACCGATAGTGGTGACGAGATCCCGGTGGCCACGCGCCTTGATACGCAGCACGCAGAAGCCGGAGTCCTGGCTGTGGAAGGTCACGCGTTCGACGAGACCGGCAAGGACCTCGTGGCGCTGATCACCTGCGGCCACGAATGCCGCTGGCGCTTCTCGCATACCCCGTTCTTTTCGGCTCTCGTCCATTCTGCTCCCGTTCAGCGCCCTTACCCCATTTTGCAGCTCGGTCGCTGCAACGTCGGCTCGTCTTCAATTCGCTTTTTACAGTTTCAGAACAGACCAGCGGATGCACCCGTTAATATTGACCTTTCCGTACCCCATGGCGTGACTGAGTGATTGACAAAGCTGGCCCTCTGGACACATTATCTAATAACGGTTGATTTGCGCTCAGGGAAAATCCCTCGAGCCCTTTTTTGTTTTGGAAGACACCAAATGGTGCTGCTGACTGGCATTTTGTCTATCACATTTCCCGGGCAAACCAGCGAATACGCCCGATGATATTGATCTCCTCCGCCGTGCCTTCATGCGGGCTGTAAAGCGGGTTGTCAGATATGATGCGCACGGCAAGCGGATCGCTGTTGGGAATATGTTCGAGCCGTTTGGCAACCAGCCCCATGCCGTCATGCACCACAAAGATCCCAGGCGGGTTTGGCGTGCGGCGGGTCATGTCTACCAGCACGGTATCGCCGTCGAGCAGGGTCGGCGCCATGCTGTCACCCGCAACATGCATGATGCGCAGCTGAGACGGGCTGGCCTTGAGGCTGTCCTTTATCCATGAGCGGCGGAAATGATAGGCCCGGCCGGGCGTGTCGCCATTTTCGTCCACGACGGCCCCACCGCCCATGGCTGGGCGGGGACTGGCATGGGCAATCGCCACAAAGGTATCGTCGGGATTATCGATGAAGGGTGACGCGCCCTCGACCTCGCCGATGCCGTGGATCAGCCAGTCGCGATCCACCTTCAGCACCCGGGCAATATCAGCCAGCCTGTCCATGCCGGGGCGCACGGATCGCCCGCGCAGGATGTCATAGACGAAGGAGCGGTTGACACCGGCCATTTCTGCGACGTGGGCCGGTGCCAGGCCCAGCTGATCGGCGCGGGCGCGCAAACGGTCGGAGAGTGTGTGGTGGTCTGTCATGTTATCCCCAAGGGGCCGTGGATTAAATAGGATAAAACAGGATTGATTGGTGCTCGTCAAGACATTAGAACATAAGGTAAACAACTAGTGCGGGATTCGAGGGAAAAAGATGGAGATCGAGAAGGCTTATCTTACCCTCCCGGAGATCCTCGACCGCTGGTCGATGCCTGAGGCAGACCTGATCTACCTTGCAGAAAACGACAAGCTGAGTCTGTCGGTGCGGGTGTTTGGCCTGCCGCTCGAGCTCGGCGATCACGAGACCACGGATGATGGCCGACGTTACAGTGTTCCGCTTGAACGAAAGTACTTCAGCGGGCTCGTGGATCTGAACGCGCGTGATGCATTTCGGCTGTTTCGTTGCGGCGAACTGGTTGTGACAGAGTGTAGAACCCCGAAAGCAGACTGTGCGTTACTCTGGGACGACGCGGAACCGGTGTTGTTCAATGTCGGCGATCTGCTGCTCCACCGCGAAGAGCGGGATCGTTTCGAAGCGAAATCAGGATTTTCCGGGGCGCGGGCTGAAGCTGCGCTGCCAACGTTTCACGCGTCACCGGACTATCACAACGTCCGCTGCCAGGGACGCGATTTCCGGCTGGGCCCGATCTAGGCGCAAGTTGTGCGCGTGCTGCATGACGCCGCACGTGCCGGGAACCCTTGGCTGAGCGGAAAGGCGATCCTGGCGGCAGCGGGCTCGAGAAGCCTGAAGATGTCCGACGTCTTCAAGTCGCAGAAGCATTGGCGTGACCTCATCGCCTCGGATCAGCGCGGGCTCTACAGCCTCGCAGGCGTCTGACCGGTCGCACTTCTGGCTGGGCTTCGATCTCTCCGCGGACTGCTATGGGGGATGGGGTGTGGGGCCGCAGTGGGATGGTGATCCCCCTCCCGGCATCAGCCCCTTGTTTCGCGAGCCTGATGTGATCCCCCTCCGCATCCCCCTCTGATCCTGACGAAATCCCACTGCCGAATGTCGCATCTTGCTCCTAACAACCAACACCGGGAGACGACGATGCACCAAAAAACTTGCCTCACTCAGACAGACCTCGCGCGGCGCTGGACGATCTCGCCCCGCACGCTGGAACGCTGGCGCTGGGTCGGGGAAAACCCCGTTTACATGAAGATCGGCGGGCGGGTGGTTTACCGTCTCGACGACATTCTTGCCTTTGAGCAAGCGCAGTTGCGCCAGAACACGACCTCGGTCGTTGGGGCAGGGGCGGCATAATGATGGCCAGCTTCAAGCCTGCTCATGTGGCACCGATCCACGCATCGACCGACGAGATCGCCTTCTGCGCATGGGTGGCACAAGCCGAGCCCGGCGAGACGCTGGTCTACCATCGCGGCTTTCTGGCGGTCGACGCGGTCGGCATCGTCTCGAAGCTGTCCTCCGATCAACAGCGCGCATTGCGCCTAGTGGCCTCTGCCGCGCTGCGCGCCTCTGAGCAGGATCTGGTCCACCTCGTCCAAGCGCGGATCGGCCCCGACCAGTTCGCCTACATCGCTGTTGCCCGGCGCAAGCCACGCAAGGCCTAGTGCCTCGCTTTCGGTGCGCCTGCTCGAGGCTGCCTGATCCCCCCATTCCCTACAAGGTGACCCAAATGCCCTTTCCCGACAACACTCCCGACAACACTCCCGACATCAACGAGGTGATCAATCTGCCCGTGGGTGAAATTGCTCTGCTTCCAGTCGACCTGCTCGCCGTCCTGCAGTGGGAGATCGACGCGGCCGCCAAACAGATGAAGGCGGTGACCGCGCGCTTCAACACCGCGCTGGAGGTCCGTTTCGCCGCCCGCGCCGCCGAAGTGCGCAGCGCCTCCGGCAAGGACACTGGCACGGTGCGTTTTGACGAAGGTGATTTCACCATTGTCGCCGATCTGCCGAAAAGGGTGGATTGGGATCAGAACCGGCTTGCCGCCATGGTCGAGCGTATCCGCGCCGCTGGCGACGACCCTGCCGAATATGTCGAGATCAGCTTCAAGGTGCCGGAACGCAACTATGTCGCCTGGCCTGACGCCATCCGTCAGGGTTTCGAGCCCGCGCGCACGGTGCGGACCGGCACGCTGAAGGTCGAGATCCTCGCGCAGGGGGCCGACCAATGACGGAAAAACAGCAAGCATCGATTGGCATGCGCTATGTCAGATACGTCCACTTCTGCGATTCTGGTTGCTGGGATTGGACGGGTGCCAAGAATGAAAATGGGTATGGCGTGATCGGCTGCGGGCGGCGCGGCGAAGGGAACATCAAGGCACACAAGCTTTCCTTCGAGATTTTCAACGCGGTGCCGCTGAACCCCGAACAAGTCATCTGCCACCGCTGTGACAACCCGGCCTGCGTCAATCCCAATCACCTCTTTGTAGGCACTCAGCAGGACAACCTGGCGGACATGATCCGCAAGGATCGAGGATCCAAACCTCCGCTCTTGCGCGGCACCGACAATCCAAAGGCCAAGCTGAATGAGCAACTTGTCAGGCGCGCCTTCCGGCTTCGGGAGAACGGTCTGTCCACATACCGCATCGCCGATAAACTCGGTGTCAGCCGCCCCGCCATTTGCTTTGTTCTCAACAGAAAAACATGGAGGCATGTCGATGTCCGGACTTCCAATCATAACTGCTGATCAACGACTCGCCGAACCGCGCGGCATCAAGGGCTGCATCTTCGGGGGCAGCGGAATTGGGAAAACCTCGCTGCTGTGGTCGTTGAACGCCACGACGGCCCTGTTCATGGATCTCGAGGCGGGCGATCTCGCCATCGAGGGCTGGCAGGGCGACACGATTCGGCCGCGTACCTGAATGGATTGCCGTGATTTCGCCGTGTTCATCGGTGGCCCAAACCCCAGCTTGCGCGACGATCAGGCCTACAGCCCGGCGCATCACGCCGCCGTTTGCCAGAAGTTCGGCGATCCCGCCGTGCTGGAACGCTACGAGACGCTGTTCGTGGACTCGATCACCGTTGCCGGGCGGCTGTGCTTTCAATGGTGCAAGGGCCAGCCCGAGGCGTTCTCGGAAAAAACTGGCAAGCCGGATGTCCGGGGGGGCTTACGGGCTGCATGGCCGCGAAATGATCGCTTGGCTCACCCATCTGCAGCACACCCGCGGCAAGAACATCTGGTTAGTCGGCATCCTCGACGAGAAGCTCGATGACTTCAATCGCAAGGTGTTCTCGCCCCAGATCGATGGGGCCAAGACCGGGCTTGATCTGCTGGTAATCGACGAGGCGCATCATGCGGTGGCGGCAAGCTACCGCCGCACCATCGACCATGTTCGCAATGCCAACCCTGACGCGCGGATCTTCGGCGTTACCGCCACCCCAAACCGCGGCGACAAGAAGGGTCTGCGCGAGGTATTCGATAATGTCGCCGATCAGGTGCGTCTGGGCGAGTTGATCGCCTCGGGCCATCTGGTGCCACCGCGCACCTTCGTGATCGATGTCGGTGTGCAGGACAAGCTGCGCGCTGTGCGCAAGTCGCCGGCGGATTTCGACATGGCGGAGGTCGCGTCGATCATGGACCGCGCGCCGGTCACTGACGAGGTTATCCGCCACTGGAAGGAGAAAGCGGGTGACCGGCAGACGGTGGTGCTCTGTTCCACCGTCGCTCACGCCGCGCATGTCACGGAAGCCTTTAACGCCGCAGATGTGCCTGCCGGGCTGATTCATGGTGATCTGCCAAGCGAGGATCGCCGCCAGGTCCTGGCAGCATATGCCGCTGGAGAGGTCCGCGTGATTGTTAACGTTTCGGTTTTGACTGAAGGCTGGGACCACCCGCCGACCTCGTGCGTCGTGCTGCTGCGGCCCTCATCCTACAAATCCACCATGATCCAGATGGTGGGTCGAGGGCTGCGCACCATCGATCTGGAGGAACACCCTGGCGTTATCAAAACCGACTGCGTCGTGCTGGATTTTGGCACGTCGAGCCTGATCCACGGTACGCTGGAACAGGACGTCGATCTCGACGGCAAAACTGAAGCCGGTGATGCGCCGACCAAGGTGTGCCCGGCATGTAGCGCCGACATTCCTCTGGCCTGCTTTGAATGCCCACTTTGTGGCGAGGTGTTTGAGCGCGAGGAGGACTTGCGTTCACAAGAGGCCAATGATGGGACGCTGAGCAGCTTCATCATGACGGAGATTGACCTTCTGAAGCGGTCCAGCTTCGCTTGGATCGATCTCTTCGGGGCCGATGATGCGCTCATGGCCAACGGGTTCAACGCCTGGGGCGGCATCTTCTTTCTGGAAGGGCGCTGGCATGCGGTCGGCGGCGCAAAGGGCCAAAACCCCCGCCTGCTGGGCATTGGTGAGCGGACCGTCTGCCTCGCGCAAGCCGATGATTGGCTGAACGAGCTCGAGACAGATGAAAGCGCCTTCAAAACGCGCAGCTGGCTGAAACAGGCCGCCACGGACAAGCAGTTGCAATATCTGCCGCCCGCTTATCGGCAAGACTATGGCCTGACCCGCTATCACGCTTCGGCGCTGATGACCTTCACTTTCAACAAGCGGGCTATCCGGCATCTCGTCATGACCGCCGCCCTCGGCCAGCGGGAGGCCGCGTGAGCCATGTCGCGCAAATCCTATCCCCGCCCACAGCGGCTGAGGATCGAGCGCTGCCTGCGCGCAACGGGCATCTGCGCCCAAGCCTTTGCGCTGTCTGCACGTCTCCCACACGGGGCTTTGGTTGGTTCGATCCCCATCAGCCGCGCTCGCACCAAACCCGGCGCTGGTTTTGCTCCATGGGCTGCCAGGCGGCCTTCACCCTCAAAGCCCAAAAAGGATTGAACATGGTCGATTTCACCGAAGAGGAAACGCAGGCGCTGCCCGCCGTCATGCGCGCGCTTGCGCCCGAGATGGAGCGCATAGGCTGGAATCGGCCGTTGGGTCAGCTGACCCAGAACGACATGCACCAGCTGATCGTCATGATCATTGCGGCATTCCGCACTGAGATGGCTCTGATCGCCAAGGATACGGAGATCCCATTCTGATGTTGGACTATAATCACAGGCCCAGCTTTGCCGACAAGGTGAACGCCGCCGTCGACGCAACCCTGACTGCCGACAATGCTGCACGCATCCCGCGCGATTATCTCGGCGGCTCGCGCCTTGGGCATGCCTGCGAACGCGCGCTGCAGTTCGAGTTCACCCATGCCCCCAAGGACGAGGGTCAGGATTTTTCTGGCCAGTTGCTGCGCATCTTCGCCATCGGCCATGTCCTTGAGGATCTAGCGGTGGCTTGGCTGCGGCAGGCTGGCTTTGATCTCTACACCCGCAAGGGCAATCGCCCTGACGGCGGCCAGTTTGGCTTTTCTATCGCCGGTGGGCGCATTCGCGGCCATGTCGATGGCATCATCGCCGCAGGCCCAGAGGACTTTGGCCTTGGCGTGCCCGCACTTTGGGAATGCAAAACGATGAACGCCAAGAACTGGCGGCTCTGCGTCAAGGAGGGCGTCACCAAGTCCAAGCCTGTCTATGCCGCCCAGATAGCGGTCTACCAAGCCTACATGGAGGCCAGCGTGCCCGGTATCAGCGCCGCACCTGCTCTGTTCACCGCGATCAACAAGGACACGGCCGAGATGCACCACGAGTTGGTGCCGTTTGATGCGGATTTGGCGCAACGCATGTCCGACCGCGGCGTGCGGATCCTGCAGGCCACCGACGCGGGCGAGCTGCTGCCGCGCGTAGCCCAAAATCGCGACTTCTTTGAATGCCGCTTCTGCCCGTGGGCCGAGCGCTGCTGGGGGATGCCCGCATGACCGACACACCCAAAGACCCGCCCCGTTCACAAGATCAATTTGAGGGATCCAAAATGAGTACTGACCACGACGATCAAGACGATCACCACGCGCCGTCCGACACGCCGCCGCCCATCGACCAGCCAAAAGAAAACCTGATCCATTTCAATCCATGGCGGGATTTCAACGATGCCGTTTCGCAAGTGGATGTGTTCGGCGACGAGCCGGACCCAGCGCAAATCGCGCAGTTCATGGCGGTAGTCTTCGGCTATTGCGACGGGCTGATCCCGGTGCGCAGCTTCATCGACAAGGGCCAAGGCATTGATGGCCGTCCGCATAACATCTGGATCGAGGCCAATGCCGCCACCGGCGATAAGATGACGACGTTCGCAACATGGGGCTGGCGTGAAGGGGCGGCGGTCTACGTCATCCCCGGTACAGTCGCTGCCCCCGGCCAGGCCAAGGCGGCTGAAATCCTGCAGATGCAGGCTGTTGTCGTGGATATCGACACCGGTGACATCGCCGCCAAGCGGGCCCACCTGGAGCGCCATTTGGGCGCACCGACCATGGTCGTTGAAAGTGGCGGTGTTACGCCTGATGGGCAGCGCAAAGCCCATGTCTGGTGGAAACTCAGCGAGCCTGCCGAGGGCGATGATATCCGCCGGGTGTGCCGCCTACGCGGTGACATCGCGGCCAAGGTCGGCGGTGACATGCACTTCCGCTCTGCCCATCAGCCGATCCGGGTGGCAGGCTCGGTCTATTACAAGAACAACCTCAAGACGCAGGTTCGGATCGTGGAGATGAACGAGGCAATTGAACGCGATCTTGGCGAATTCATCGAGGCCGTGGCCGACATGCCGCCCGCGCCGGGGGTCAATCTCTCTCCAGACTTTTCTGTCTCTGACAAGCCAATTGTCGGCGATGTCCTTGTCACGCCCGTGCGCGAAGGTGGCCAGGATGACTGGTCTCGTTTTGAGGGTGCCAGTGCTGCGATCGGATACTTCATCCGCATGGTCCATGACGGGCGCCTCTCGAGGGACGAGGGATGGACGGCGATCTGCGGCTACAACGCGGCCATGCTGCGGCCCCAGTGGCCGGTCGAGCGGCTCAAGCGCGAGTCCGAGCGCCTCTGGGCCCTCCATGTCGAAAAGCACGGGGCACCCCTGATCCGCCTCGACAGCGCCGCCCCTGGGCCCAATGATATGCCAGCCTTCACGCTGGGTGCGCTGCTGGATGACCAGAGCCTGATGCCCGCTGATATCATCGCACCCCGCGTGCTGACGCCCGGAGGCCTGCTGGTGCTGGGCGGTGCACCCAAGGTCGGCAAAAGCGATCTGCTGATCTCCTGGCTGGTGCACATGTCCGCTGGCGTGCCATTTCTCGGCTTCACCCCGCCGCGTCCGCTACGGATCTTCTATTTGCAGGCTGAAATCCAGTATCACTACCTGCGTGAACGTCTGCAACAGATTGCGCTGCCGCCAAAAGTGCTCGCTGCCGGGCGCGACACCTTCGTCGCCACGCCAAAGCTGAAAATGTTGCTCGACACCGAGGGTAGCATGCGCGTGGCCGAGGCCATCCGGCGGGCTTTCCCGACCGACCCGGTCGACATCATCTGCGTCGACCCGATCCGGAACCTCTTCGATGGCGGGCCTGATGGCGGCGGCGAAAACGACAACGGTGCGATGATGTTCTTCTTGAAGGAACGGGTGGAAGTCCTGCGCGACCACATCGACCCTGACTGCGGGGTGATCTTGATCCATCACACCAAGAAGCTCAGCAAGCAGCAGGTGAAGGATGATCCCTTTCTGGCACTCTCCGGCGCCAGTGCGCTGCGCGGGTTCTACACCTCCGGCCTGATCCTGCACCGGCCCGACGAGGAAAGCCCCCAACGCAAGCTGGAGATCGAGTTGCGCAATGGGCCCGCGTTGCCGCCGAAGCTGATCGACAAGGTCAATGGTGAGTGGGTGGAGATCAATCCGATGAACGAACGGCTAGTTCGGGTCGATCTTGGAGCAAAACACGATGCCGAGCAGGATCGAAAAGGTGAGGTGATTGTCACCATTCTTATGAACGAAGCCATGCAGGGCAAAATGTATACCATGACCCAGTTTGCCGAGGGCTTTGAGAATAAGGCG
>Ga0307966_1001537_pt1 | contig 18143 bp, 12 predicted proteins | sample OrgLakmetagen646_FD_203141 | JGI IMG/M metagenome (GOLD analysis project Ga0307966, IMG submission 203141) | Saline water microbial communities from Organic Lake, Antarctica - #646 | ecosystem: Environmental > Aquatic > Non-marine Saline and Alkaline > Saline | place: Antarctica: Organic Lake... | reverse complement strand
GCGCGAGTTGATCGAACCAAACGCGAAGGCGTTCGGCTACATAGTTGGAGGTAGCCGAAGCGCTTCCGCTTTGGAGGGTGTTAGCCGCGCGAGTTGGTCGAACCAAACGCGAAGGCGTTCGGCTACGTCGTTCGGCTGAGCGTTAGTCCAGTAGGCTTTTTATATCGTCGATGCTGACCTTGGCGTTGGCGGCTTTACTCTCTTCGAAGAGTTCGGTGAGGATCTCGGCTTTCCTGACCTGAAGCTCTAGGACTTTTTCTTCGACGGTGTTGGTGGCGATTAACTTGATACTCGTGACTACGCGTTTTTGCCCGATGCGGTGTGCCCGGTCGGTGGCTTGGGCTTCGGCGGCGGGGTTCCACCAGGGGTCGTAGTGCACGACGGTGTCGGCCCCAGTGAGATTGAGGCCGGTGCCGCCCGCTTTGAGCGATATAAGAAAGACGGGGATGCTTTCGTCGTCGTTGAACTGATCGCAGATGTCGAGGCGGTTCTTAGTGGAGCCGTCGAGGTAAGCGAAGCGGTGGCCTCTGGCTTCGAGGTGCGCGGCCAGTAATTTAAGCGCGGTGACAAAGCTGGAGAAGACGAGAATGCGGCTGCCGTTGTCCAGGCACTCATCCAGCACTTCATCGAATGCAGCCAGCTTGGCGGACTCTTTTGCGGCGAAGGTTTCGTCAAGAATCCGCGGATCAACGCAGACTTGACGAAGGCGGAGCAACTCGGTGAAGGCGGCAAACTTCAAGCGGCCATCATTTGCGCCGGACATCTCGAGGTTGGAAATCTCCTTTCGGGTTTTCTCGAGTGTTTCTTGGTAGAAGCGCTGTTGTTTGCTGCCGAGTTCGCAGAAGAAAGTCTTCTCGATTTTATCGGGTAGCTCGGGTGCGACTTCTTTCTTGGTGCGGCGAAGGATATAGGCAGCCGCCCGTTTGGTTTGGCGGTTGTTGTGCCAGGCGCGGTCGTCCTGCGTGAGCTTAGGCGGTGCCTTATCAAGATAGCCGGGCATGAGGAAGGTGAAGAGGGAGATGAGGTCGTCGAGTGAGTTCTCAACGGGCGTGCCGGTGAGTAGGAAGCGGCCTTTACTGTGCAGGCTGGTGAGGGTCTTGGCGTTTTGGCTGCGGCGGTTCTTGATATGCTGGGCCTCGTCGCCGACTACGACGGCCCAATCCATCGTGGTCAGGAGGTCGGCATCCTGACGCAAGGTGCCGTAGGAGGTGATGACGAGGTCGGCATCTTCCAGTGTGATGGGCTCCTTAGCGCGCTTCGGGCCGTGGTGCTTGACCGCTTTGAGCCCTGGCGTGAATCGGCTGGCTTCACGTAGCCAATTTTCGACGAGGCTGGCTGGGCAGACGACGAGTGCGGGCTGTGTTTCCTCCTTTTGTGCTCGCACGCATTCGATGAGGGCGAGTGCCTGGAGGGTTTTACCGAGGCCCATTTCGTCGGCGAGAATGCCGCCTAGGTTATTGCGATAGAGGTGCCATAGCCAGGCCACGCCGATACGTTGGTAGCTGCGAAGGATGTCATCGAAGCCAGAGCGGATCGGCGCAGGTTCAAGGGCGCCGACTTGCTTGAGCGCACGGCTGCGGGATTGCCATGCCTGCGGTGGCTGCCAGCCCTCGCAGGCTTCATCCAGGAGTTCTTCCACATCGATGAGTTCGGCGGTGCCGAGGCGCTTCGTGAATGTGGGGGTGAAGGGGCGGTCGGCTTGCCCGCTCACGGCGCGCTCGATTTGATGCAGACGGTCAACCGAAGATTTGTCGAGCAGGGTGAGGGGGCCTTCCTCGTCGCTGCCTCTGGCGACATAGCTCTTGCCGCTGGCGATGGCCTTGCGGAGCTCCAGCTCGTCAGTGTTCGCGCTGAGAGTGACTTCCAGTGAAAATTCTCCGGACTCTTCTTTGGTTTCGACATTGAGCGAGGAGAGTTCGACGTCTTTGAGCCTCGCATTAAAGTTATCCGTAAATTCGGCCTGCCACTGTGCTTTCAGGCTACGCCAGTGCTCGGCGAGGAAGTTGAGGGTTTTATGGCGATCGCGCAGCCACCACTTGCGATTCGAGGGCTCAAGCATGAAGCCGGACCGTTTTAAAATCTCTCGTAGCGGCCGGAAGGAGTCGTCTTGATTCGGCAGGCGGATAGCGAGGAAATTATGTGAACCGTCGACCACGACTCGATTCTGCGAATAAGCATCCATGGATTCCGCGACGGCCTTGGCTGTTGGAAAATCGCCTGCCTTTCTCTGGAAGAGCCTTTTACCCTTTGCTTCGGCTATGCGGCGTGGGTTGGGGCGGGAGGGCTCACGCAGGCTTACGCTGGCGCGAATCAAACGCTTTGGCTCTTCGGCGACGGCTGGCGCATCGTTATCCTCGTCTTCCTCCTCTTCGCCTTCAGCCACTTCGAGGAATTCGTGCACGCCGGGGAGGTTGCTGCCGTCCCATTCAATGGGCTGGTTGGGCTTCTTGACCCAGTAAACGATGGGCTCGCCTTCGAGCGCAGCTAAGAGTTTGCGGAGTCGGGCTTTGGTGAGCTGGAGTAGGGCGGCGAGTTTCCCGCCGCACCATGACTCGACTAGACGCATCGCTTGTTCTTGTGGCCCGCTGGTGCTGTAGGCTTTATTCGGGCTGAGTTTATTGAGCGGCAGAATTTCGCGTCCGGCGGCGGCATCGAGTTTGACGACAATCGCCCCACGGCCGGCGGCTTCTTCTAAGTTCGGAGGAAGGAAGACGAGCATCCGCAGACGAATGCCATCTTCGGAAATTTGGACGGATCTCAACTTCGGCACAGGCGCTGTTTCCGGTGCTTCGGTTGGTTTCTCGGTTTGATCGGCGGCTTGGGCTTGCGCTTCGTGATGCGCCTCGCGTTGACAGGCTTCGAAATGCAATGCCGCTGCGACGGCATGAGCGCAGACTTTTCGCTTCTTGCCGTCTGCGCAGTCGCAGCGGTTCTCGGCAAAGACGGTAGAGCGTAGGTTGAGTTTGGGCTCGAAGCTATTTCCGGATTCAACGACCCGGCCAAGCAGGACGGGGCTTTCCCATCGAGCTGATTCCACCGAGTGCGACTCGAATAAACGCTCGCCGGCGTTGAACACCATCGAGCTTGCGAGTTCGCGAAGGAATTTGCGGTCAAAGATCGGTGGTGGTTTCATGAAGGGAGAGTCGGCGATTGAAAATGTAGAAAGTGGAGTAAGGAAAACAGCAAAGGGAGAACCAACATTATTTCATCTCACTAGCCGAAATAGTTCAATTTTCAGGAAAGTAGAAGTATTAACAGCATTATGGTTCTTCGTAGATTATTGTGGTGGATTATTGCTACGCCATCTCCACTCTATTTCGTCAGATCGTCGGTGCGTTGCTTTGCCGTAGGGGAGTTGCTCCCTCCTTCGCTCTCCAAGCTTGGGGCTTCATTGTATTAGGCCCGCACAAGACGGCGGGCAGGCGCGACACCCGCTTCTGCCGTAGGGGTGTTGCTCGCGACACCCGCCCTTCGATAAACTCAGGGCCTTGAGCCTGTCGAAACGGCGAACGTTGTGAGGTGCTCCGATAGTTCGTGTGCGTTACTGCACTTGCGCGGGCTTCCCCATTCGACGAACTCATGGCCTGTGGCAAGGAAAGCCCCTACGGGGTTGCGGGTTGGGGCTCGGGCGCGGCGCAGGTTTGCTGAGTAAAGATCGTCCGGGTTGGGTAGGCGAAGTCGATTCCCATCTCATCAAAAGCGCGACACATCTCGAGATTGATCGTCTGCTGGGTATCCATGAATGCATTGTAATCCGGCGTATTGATATAATAGACAGCCTCGAAATCGTAGGAACTCGAACCGAAAGATTTAAAGTGGGCGCGGTCGAAGCGCGTGCCTTCGATTTTATCAATAATCTCTTTTAGGCAGGGCGGTATTTTCTCAAGTTGTTCCGGGCTTGTTTGGTAAGTGACACCGAAGTTGAACGGTATCCGCCTCTCCTGCATACGTTTGAAATTTCGTATGCGGCTGTTCAATAGATCCGAGTTGGCAAAGATCAATTGCTCACCCGAAAGGCTGCGCACCCGTGTCGTTTTGATGCCAATTTTTTCGACGGCACCCATTAAATCACCAACGATGATAAAGTCACCAATCACGAAGGGTTTGTCGAGTATGATGGAGAGCGAGGCGAAGAGATCACCCAGGATGTTTTGCACAGCCAGAGCGATCGCGATACCCCCAATGCCAAGGCCAGCGACAAGTGCAGTCACGTCGTAACCGAGATTATCGATAATCAGGAGAAGGGCAACCGACCAGATTGCTAATCGGATAACAAAGGACATGCCTTGGACTGCCGATATAGAGCCGGGGTCGTCGTCCTTTTGTTTTTCGGTGTAAAGGCCGATGTGTGCTGTCAGGCCTCGATTGACCCATAGAGCCAACTGCAGGGTAACGGCCAGCAGTAGCACAGTGTCAAACACAGTGTCGGCCGCGCCTCTGTCGATAAAGCGGCTACCTCCCCACAGTGATGTAATCAGCAGGAACCATTGCTTTGTGGATTCCAAAGCTCCGGCTACGACGTCGTCGGCCAGTGTGGCGGTCTTCTGGCTCAGGCTGCGCCACCTGCTTTTGAGTATCCGGAAGATCAGCGTGAGCAGCAAGTAGAGCACGACTGTTCCTGTTAGCAATAACAGCCAGTCAAGTAAGCTGTTGCTGAGGAATTCGTATTGGTTCAATGAGTCCAGTATAGTATCCATAGTTTTCGATATCTGCTTGGAAGTTGCTTGGAGCAGGGACTCACCAGTGCAAGGCAGATGACTGCTATTGCAAATATTTCTTCGGGATTCTTCAACTTTGGCACAAAAAAGCCCCCGCTGAGCGGGGGCTTTGAAAGAATAGGCTGTAAGCGTGCTTACTTGGTCGCTTCGTCGAGTAGGTCGCCGAGGCTGGTGAGGTCTTCGCCAGCTGTGACGTTGTCGAAGGCCTGGCGTTCCTTGGCGAGGTCTGCCTCGCTGTAGTTGGCTGCCTTGACGGAGAGTCCGATACGACGCTCGTCCTTGTCGATCTTGATGACACGCGCTTCGACTTCGTCGCCTTCGTTGAGCACATCTTTGATGTTCTCGACACGCTCTTCGCTGATTTGCGAAATGTGCACGAGGCCATCGATGTCGCTGTCGAGTTCGACGAATGCACCGTAGCTGGTGATCTTGGAGATCTTGCCCTTGACCATGTCGCCGATCTTGAAGTGTGTTTCAATTTCGTCCCATGGATCGGAGGTGAGCTGCTTCATGCCGAGCGAGATACGCTGGCTGTCGGCATCGACGTCGAGGACGATAGCATCGACTTCGTCGCCCTTCTTGACCGCCTCGGAAGGGTGGTTGATCTTACGGGTCCAGGACATGTCGGAGACGTGAACCATGCCGTCGATTCCTTCTTCAAGTTCGACGAATGCACCGTAGGTCGTGAGGTTGCGCACTTTACCGCGGACGCGAGCGCCGGCTGGATAGTTGTGGCGAGCCATTTCCCATGGGTTCTCTTCGAGTTGGCGAGTGCCGAGTGAGATCTTTTGCTCATCCTTTTGAATGCCCAGAATAACGGCTTCGACTTCCTGACCGATGCTAAGGACTTCGCCTGGTTTGGAGATGCGCTTCGTCCAGGACAATTCGGTCACGTGGACGAGACCTTCGACACCTTCCTGGATTTCGATGAATGCACCGTAAGGCACGAGGTTGACGACCTTACCCTTGATTGTAGAACCAACCGGGAAGCGTTCCTCGATCTTATCCCATGGGTTATCCTGAAGCTGCTTCAGTCCCAGGGAGACGCGTTCGCGCTCGCGGTCGATCTCGATGATCATCACTTCGATCTCTTCACCTTGCTTCAACATCTCGGATGGATGCTGAATACGGCCCCAGGACATATCAGTGATATGAAGGAGACCATCGAGGCCGTCGAGGTCGACGAATGCACCGTAGTCGGTGATGTTCTTGACTTGACCACGCTTTGTATCGCCTGGCTTGACGTCTTCGAGAAGGGCACGGCGTTTCTCCATGCGTTGCTCTTCGATGAGCTCGCGGCGGGAGACGACGATGTTCTTACGCTCGAGGTTGATCTTGATGACTTTAAAGTCGTAGGTCTGGCCAACATATTGGTCCAGATTCTTGGGCGGCTGCACATCGATTTGTGAAGCCGGCATAAAGGAGTCGACGCCGATGCTGACGATCAGGCCACCTTTGACCTTGGAGCGGACACGACCTTGAATGACCGAGCCTTCTTCGCAGTTTTCGACGATCTTTTCCCAGTTCTTCTTCTGCTCGGCTTTATCGAAGGAGATAACAGGGTTACCTTCTCGGTCTTCGAGCTTTTCGAGAAAGACTTCCAGTTCGGATCCGACCTGAAGTTCGCTCATATCGACGAACTCACTGGCGTGAACGATGCCTTCTGATTTTCCACCGATATCTACTACGACTTCGGCAGGGCGGATCTCAATGATGGTTCCGGTGATGATGGAACCTTCTTTAAGGTTATCAAGGGAGCTGCCTTCAAGCAGCTGTTCCATGAGATTACTCATATTACTATATATTTACTGCACGCCGTAGCGGCAGTGATGGTTAAGGTTTAACTGTGGACCCCACACCAAGGTGCGAAGGAGGATTCCAATCCTCCGGGGAGCGAGCGACGGTAGAGCCCGCTTATGGGCCTGCAAGCCTAAATTACGAGTGCCGGCGCACGGGGGTGCAATTGAAAGTGCAGGGTAAGGTCTTTTTATTATGGTAGCGCAGGCGTGTCCTCACGCCGCACGAACGTCTGAAACGCCTCGCCAGTCTCGTGCGGTGCCGTTTCGGCAAGCTCAAGGCCCTGAGCAGAGCCGAAGGGCGGGGACGCACTCGCGCTACCCGATAGATTGCAATCACACCCGGCGCACGGGTCCCATTCGATGTGCGTGATCCATTCCGGCTATCAACCGTAGAGGCTCCGACTTTTTTTGAAAACCTGCTGGGCTTCTTTCATCACTGCGCCACACTATCGGTTATGCTCTACTTAAAGTGCGAAACAGTTAATCGATGAACCTAGAAATTACAGCCCTCGGTTCAGGCCTTACCCTTCAGGACGTGGGGCGCATTGGTTGGCGGCGCTTCGGAGTTCCGCCCGGTGGCGCGATGGATCATTATGCCATGCGGGCGGCGAATCAACTTCTGGACAATAGACCTGATGCGCCCGTGCTTGAGATCCTGCTGCAGGGTGCACAGATCAAAGTCACGGAGGGTGGTTGGGTCGCATTGGCTGGGGCGGATTCCTGTGCGGGTTACTCCGCATGGACAGCATTTGAGGTGCAGGCTGGGCAGATTCTTCAATTCACAAAGAAGGCAAAGGGCTTGTTTGCTTATCTCGCGGTATCAGGTGGCTTTGTCTCGGAGCGCTGGTTTGGAAGTGTTTCGGTAGACCCGCGTAATGGTCTGGGCAGGGCACTGAATAAGGGCGATATGCTATGTGCTAAGTCGGAGTACAGTCCGGAAGGGGTCAAGCGGCGGGTCTTGATCCCTGAGGCCTGTCGAAGCTACACGGAAATGGACAAATTCAGCCTTCTCCCGGGCCCCCAATATGATGTCTTTTCGGCTGCCGCCCGCAAAACGCTGGTAGACGCCGCCTGGGAAGTGTCAAAACAATCAGACCGCACTGGCTATCGCCTGCTGGGGCCTGAACTAAAGGTGCCGGAATCGATACCGAGCGAACCGGTCTTGCCTGGTAGTTTTCAGGTGCCCGGTAACGGGTTGCCCATCATCACAATGGTGGATGGTCCTACAGTAGGGGGGTATCCCAAAATTGCGATTTTACGTGATACTGATCGAGATCGACTTGCGCAATGTGCTCCCGGCACGCAGCTTCGTTTCCAATGGGCAAACTCCTCATAAATTGCGATCTCGGCGAAAATGAGTCTGACGAACAGACTCGAATCCTGATCGAGCTCGCGGATGCCGCTAATATCTGTTGCGGCGTGCATGCCGGAAATCCTGAAAAAATGGAGGCGACGCTCCGGGAGGCCGAGAAGCGTGACGTGATGATTGGCGCTCATCCCGGCTTGGCAAACGCTGGTGGACGGGGAGGCGATAGGCCGTCCCCTGACAACTTCCGTGTCCTCCTGGAGCAGCAACTGAAGGATTTTATCGATTGTGCAGATCGTGTGGTATGCACGGTCAGTTATGTGAAACTGCATGGAAGTCTCTACCACGCCGTAGAGTATGACGAGGCACTGGCTGAGGTCTATCTGAGTGTGCTCCAGTCCACCGGATTGGATTTAGGCGTCTTCGCGCTTTCGGGCGGAAAATTTCAAGAGAAGGCCAAAGCGGTTGGTCTCACTGTCTACGAAGAGGTTTTTGCAGATCGCGGCTACCGCGCGAATGGTTCTTTAGTTCCACGCGCGGATGACGGCGCGCTATTGAATGTAGAATCTGCAATTGCAAGATTCCGCCACTGGCAACGCAGTGGATTAATGAAAACCGCCGATGGTGAACTGATTACACTGCAGGCCGATACGATATGCATTCACTCGGATTCTCCCGGGAGCGAACAATTGCTCAAACAATTGCAGTTTCTGAATGGTTCATTAGATTAGGCTTTTACATGTGGCACTACACTCTAAAGCTAAAACGGACTAGTTGGATACGATGACTCCTCAAAACTTAAAAATCTTCGATGCGCTGTCGCGTTCCAATGTGGCTTCGGCTTGGGGTGCGCTGGCTATGGAGGTTCTGGCTCGCTTGGGCGTGCAGACGGTAGTGACGTCGCCTGGTTCCCGCTCGACACCCTTAACGGTGGCGGCGGCGCGCAATCCGAAGATTGAGGCGCTCACAATACTCGATGAACGCTCGGCTAGTTTCTTCGCGCTAGGATTAGCGAAACGCACACACCGACCGGTGGCGCTAGTGTGCACCTCAGGTTCAGCTTTGGCCAATTATATGCCTGCGGTCGTCGAAGCGTCCATGAGCGGCACGCCGCTCTTGCTGCTCACGGCCGATCGGCCACCGGAACTGCAGGACTGTAACTCTGGCCAGACGATTGATCAGCTCAAGATCTTTGGTCGCTACGTAAAGCACTTTCATAACTTAGCCCTGCCTGATACGGGTCACTTTGATTACCTCCGGCAGACTTTAGTCCACGCCGTTGCCCAGTCGCTGCAACCATGCCCCGGGCCAGTGCATTTAAATTTTCCGTTTCGCGACCCGCTCGCGCCGGAAGAGGGTGCTGAGCCGATTTGCACGGCGGAGGTTTTGGAAAAAGCAGCGACAGTGATCGCTCGTCCAACCGAAGCGGTGGCTACGTTCAGCGGTATCGATACCGTTGCGGTGGAACGACTGATGAGTCATCGCAAGGGCGTGATCGTTGTTGGCACGGAGAATCCACCCTGTGGCGACGAAGCCTTCGCGGACGCGGTTGCGATTATTTCGCGCAGGCTCGGTTGGCCTGTCTTAGCTGACGTGCTGAACCCCCTACGGAATCACGCGGGCGAAAACGATGCCTTGGTCACGACATACGATGCGTTCCTGCGCACAGACGAATCGGCAGACCTAGAGCCGAGCGCTGTTCTACAAATCGGCAACTTGCCCACCAGCAAAGTGCTGCGCGCTTGGTTGGGCGAACTTGAGGCCAGCTCATTTCTACTGACGCGACTTTCGGATAATACCGATCCGCTGCATCGGGTTTCGACACCGCTTTATGGCGATGTGCACGCATTGGCCGAACTGCTGCCGCACCAGCAAGCGCAAGCCGGTTGGATCGAAGAGTGGACGCGCATCGAATCGACTTTTCGCGCGCGCTTGGATGATCGGCTCGACAGCATGGAAGCGCATTTTGAAGGGAAGGTCGCTTGGCTGCTCTCACAGCATGCTCCGATTAGCGCATCTGTCTTTCTTGCGAACAGTATGAGCGTGCGCTACGGCGAATACTTTTGGAAGCCGGGCTCCCGTGGGATTTCGATCTATTGCAATCGCGGCGCAAATGGCATCGACGGCACTTTAAGCACGGCTATGGGTATGGCACACGGTGGTAAACCAGCGATTCTGTTGACCGGTGACTTGGCATTCCTGCATGACAGTAACGGATTGCTCGCCAAGGAGCAGATGAGGGGCAGCCTGACGATCGTTTTGATTAACAACGCTGGCAGCGGCATCTTCGAATACCTGCCGATCGCAGAGCAAAAAGAAGTCTTTGAGTCGCACTTTGCGACGCCGCAGCACATTGACTTTGCACTGCTATGCCAGGCACACGGGATTGGCTATCGGATGATTGAAAACTGGGATGCGCTTGAAGTCGCAGTCTCCCAATTGCCCCAAAGTGGTTTGCAAGTCCTTGAGTTTAAGACCGACCGTAAAGTCGATGTGGCGACGATGCGTTCGCTGCTAAGCTAAACCCAATGGAGCCGAAGATCGGATTTGAACCGACGACCTACTCATTACGAATGAGTTGCTCTACCAGCTGAGCTACTTCGGCGTTTGTGAACGAGGCTGATATAAAACCTCAAATATAGCTTCTACAAGACAGCATTCTTAAAATGAGTAAAAATACAGCTGAAGTTCAATTATAATCGTCGCAGTGCGATCGGCACATAATTGGGTGCATGAAATAATCTGCTCTCGGTTGACGGCGATCGGCCTTGGAGCTGGAAGCTCCGGATATTGTGAGCTTAGGCGACTGCCTCCCAATCGGAAAAGTGCTCTCCTTCAGGAGCCATTTGCTCGTAAGTCGCTGCCCAACTGAGCTTACCGTCCGTGTGCGGTCGCATAATGATCGCATCTAGTGTGGTCTCCAGCTCAATCTTGTCCTTGGTGTGGTAACGTTGAAGCAATTGCTTGCTCAAACGAATTCCCTGATTGTTCACCTCCGGTGGCACTATGTGGGACGATAAATTCGCTTTTTCAATAGTGGTTGGCCAAGCACTTGAATTAGCCGCCAAGGCCCTTGAATAATGTCTTTGGTGGCTTTCTTTTTAATAGACGCTAAGAGGAGTCGAGCGAATTCGGTAGATTTTGCCAAAACCCTGACTGACTTTTGCAGATTAGGGAAAGCTGCTCGCCCTCGGAATTAACATTGACTGAAAGAGGTAAATAGAATGAACTACATCGTAGTGAAGATTAGTTATCGGTCCTCGTGGACAACTAATACAATCATGTATCAATGAACGATAACGAGAAACTTCAAATAGGGAAATTGCCGGCGCAAAATGAAGCATTAACTCGTGTTAATGCTGATCTGGAGAAGAAGCTCGCAGAACTTCACGCGCAAAACGAGCATTTGAAGGAGTTGGTGCTCGAGAAGACGAAGGAACTGCAAGCGAATGATACGCTTCTGGAAGAAACGGGGAGATTAGCCAATGTGGGAGGGTGGGAGCTCGATCTTGAAACAGAGCAGTTGGCCTGGACCAAGGAGACTTATCGAATCCATGATTTGGATTATGATGCTATGCCAAAATTAGAGGCTGGCATCGGGTTTTACCATCCTGAGGATCAGCCTGTTATTATTAAACTCGTCGAAAATTGTATTCAAAGTGACACTCCATTCGACGTAGAATTAAGAATGATCACTGCCAAAGGCCGCCAAATATGGGTGCGGGCTAAGGGAGAAAAAAGAGTGAAAGATGGAAAACAGTTGCTCGGAGGATCTGTACTTGATGTTACCGAACGCAAACTCGCTGAAATTGAGTTAGAAAAATCAGCTAACGAGTTGAAGTTTGCTCAGGTGATCGCCCATATGGGCAACTGGGAATGGGATATTGAAAATGATAAAATCCATTGGTCAGAAGAGCTCTATCGTATCTATGGGTTTGATCCTGAAAAAGGTCCACCAACATACGAAGGTATTCGTGAATTGTACTGCCCTGAGGATGGAGAGATTCACCATCGCGCTGTTCAGGAAGCCGTCGAAGAAGGAACCCCCTATGAACTTGAATTAAGATGCAATCCTCATCTAGGATTGGACAAAGTTCTTTTGGCAAAAGGTCGCGCCAAACAAAATGCAGAGGGTAAGGTAACTCATCTTTACGGGACAGTCTTGGATATTACTAAATCCAAGTTGGCTGAGCAAGAACTACAAGCTGTGCACCAGAGACTCTTAACTGTTCTGGAAAGCACGACAGACGGATTTATGGAGGTGAAGAAAGATTACACTGTAACCTACATAAATCAACCCGGCCTGGATACGCTTCAACTTGAATCGTCTCAATTACTCGGGAAAAATCTCTGGGAAGTTTTTCCTCCCCCGCACTCTGCTAAGTTTATAAAACACTACGATGAGGTAATTGCTGATCAGAAGCCCCGTCAGTTCGAGGAATATTATGAACCATTAAACATTTGGTTTGAGATTCGCGTCTTTCCTTCCGGGGAAACTCTTTCTGCGTATTTCAGGAGTGTAACTGAGCGGAAAGAACGTGAATTCGAACTTGAAAAATCGAGATCCCTTGCCGATGCCGCCAATAAAGCAAAGTCCGAATTCATTGCCAATATGAGCCATGAAATTCGGACACCTTTAAACGGGATTCAAGGGAACTTACAATTGTTAGAGCTGACCGAATTAGACGAAGAACAGTGTGAATCTGTCGATATGGCGATGGATTCGTCCAACAGTCTCATTACCATCATAGGAGATATTCTCGACTTTTCAAAGATTGAAGCCGGACAGGTAGCCGTGGCCCAGGCAGAGTTCGAAATCGAATCCTTACTGGATTCGCTAACGAGCACCTTCGCTTCGCTGGCTGAGCAGAAAGGATTGCAACTTAAGTTCGAGGTTCACCCTGACGTTCCTTCGAAATTGATCGGTGATATTGGTCGAATCCGACAAGTGCTTTTTAATGTCATTGGGAATGCGATCAAATTTACGGAAAAGGGCGAGGTGACTATCGCAATCAAAATATTGGATAATGAAGATTCCTCCAAGGTTAGCCTTGGCTTTTCCGTTGCCGATACGGGAATTGGAATCCCCGAAAAGTCTATTCAAAAATTGTTCGATCCTTTCACTCAGGTGGATAGCTCCGCTTCTCGAATTTATCAAGGCACTGGCCTTGGCCTTTCTATTGTTAAGAGGCTGGTCGAGCTGATGGAAGGTTCTATAGATATTAAGTCGAAGCTCGGCAAAGGAACCCTAGTAAGTTTTGACCTCTCTCTGGGGGGGGGCTGTTGGTGAAGGTATGGCAGGCGGGGAAGGAGGGGAGTCGACAGAGGATTTAACGAACTTTAAAAATGTGCCATCATTAAACATTTTGGTGGTCGAGGACGATGTGAGTAATGCCAAGATGCTTGCTAAAATGCTAAAAAAGTTGAACCACATTCCGACTATCGCAAACGACGGCGAGGAGGCTTTAGCGAAGCTCGGGCGAAATGCTTTCGATCTTATTTTTATGGATATTCAGATGCCGAGAATGAATGGTTTTGAAGCCACCCAAACCATTCGAAATGATCCAAATTATATCCATGTTTCCGGCACTCCGATCATCGCCCTGACGGCCCATGTTGTTTCCGGATACCGTGAAAAATGCCTCGAAGCGGGAATGGACGACTACCTTCCCAAGCCAATCCAAATTAAAGATATCAAAGAGATTATCTCCACTTATTCTCCTGGGTGGAACGATTAGTTCGTTTTTCAATAGTGATTGGCTAGCCAGGGAAGCGACAACCTACGCATTTTGCTACGCTTGTGGTTACAGAAAGATAGGTTTACTTTGATTCGTGCCTGTGTTTAAAATGCTCTACTGAAGTTAATTTAAGTAATCTATTTTTATCACATGGCTCTTAAAAAAGTTTCTATATCCGTCCTGCTCAAAGAAAAAGGTCCATCAGTCTTCTGCGTGGATGCCGAATCCAGCGTTGACGCTGCCGTGGCTGAGATGAATCGCCACCGGGTCGGCTCCATCATGGTGAAGTCTGAAGGTAAAATCGTTGGTATTTTCACTGAGCGCGATGTTTTAACGCGCGTTGTCTCCAGTGGGCGGGATCCTAAAGCAACTGGGATTCGTGAGGTCATGACCGCGGATTTTCAGTATATTGAGCGCGACACTTCGGTCGAGGATGCCATGCAACTGATCACCGATAAACGCGTGCGGCACCTTCCGGTTTTGGAAGGCGGCGAAGCGGTTGGCTTACTTTCCATCGGAGACATTACCCGCTGGTTACTGAAGGTGAATGAGATGGAAGCAGAAAATCTTCGCCAATACGTTTTTAATGACTACCCGGGTTAAGCATTCGCACACGGATTACGTTTGCTTGTATGCAGTTATTTTGTCGAGGCGGCTAGAAGCACTCAGGATTCAGTCTATCAGCTTGACTCGTCTTTCACCTGACGTCGACACTGGGTATTCATCTAAATTTTAACTTAACTATATTAAAAAATTATGGCCGGAGTTGGTAAATTATTAAAGCAAGCGCAGAAGATGCAAAAACAGATGGAGTCGATTCAGGAGAAACTCGCTGAGACGATTCTTGAGGTTTCCAGTGGCGGTGGCGCGATCACCATCAAGATCACAGGGCAAGGTGACATGCAGTCGATCAAGATTGATCCTGAATTCTTGAAGGAAGACGCAGAATTCGTCGAAGAAACACTACTGGCCGCAGTCCAGGAAGCATCTGCTAAAGCCAAGGAAACGAGCGAGGAAGCAATGTCAGCCGTCTCCGGTGGCATGGGTGGTGGAGGACTGCCTGGCTTCATGTGATCTGCTGTGACGCCAGCTTACGACAGCTTAATTCAGCAGCTCAAGCGCCTGCCCGGGCTGGGGTTTCGATCCGCTGAGCGTATTGCCATGCACCTGCTCGTAGAGAAGCGGGAGACGCTGGATGGCTTAATTGAAAGTTTAGAAGCGGCAAAGTCTGCTGTGGGGCGCTGCGAGACATGCGGTAATATTGCTGAAGCAGAGCAGTGTGCAATTTGTTCGGATGAACGCCGCGATGCCTCCAAAATCTGTGTCGTCGAGCATGTGCCTGATTTGATTGCTATTGAGCGCTCTGCCGCTTGGAAGGGGAGCTACCATGTGCTGCACGGAAAGCTCTCGCCGATTCACGGAGTGGGACCGGAGAGCTTGAATTTTAATAGCCTACAGCGTCGGATCAAGGCAGCCGACATCTCTGAGTTTGTTTTAGCGCTTTCGAACGACATCGAAGGGCAGGCCACTTGCCACTACATTCAGGAGGAGTTAATTGGCGAGCAAGCGATCGAAGTCACTCGTATCGGTTTTGGCTTACCGAGTGGTGGTGGAGTGACTTTTGCTGATTCGGTGACCTTGCGTAGTGCGCTCGACGGTAGGCGCACCTATAGCTAGTAAGTGATGTGCCATCGCATCGGTTTCATTTATATTAGATGAGTTAGAGGTTCAAAATGGAACATGCTGATTGATCTGTAGGTTTTTTCTTAATAGACACCCCTAAATTACCCCCCGCGTTATGACGATTTCCCCAATCGATACGATCATTGTTGCCCTCTATCTCGTCGGCATCATGGCAGTTGGCATCCTTGCCGGCTTTAAGAAGAACACCTCATCAGAGGACTTTTTCCTTGGAGGCCGCAGCTTACGCTGGCCGATGATTGGCGCTGGCTTGTTTTGCGCAAATATCTCTTCGATCCACCTCGTCGGCCTGGCATCTTCCGGCTACCAACACGGAATGGTAATCGGCAATTTCGAGTGGATGGCTTCCTTTTGCCTGATTTTGCTGGGGATGGTTTTTGCTCCGTTCTACTTCCGCAGTAAAATCAAGACACTGCCTGAATACGTTGAGAAGCGCTACAGTTCAGGAGCTAGAACTTTTCTTGCCGCGATTTTTATCATGTCTGCGCTGCTGGTGCATATCGGTATCAGCATGTATGCCGGAGCCAAGGTGCTGGAAGCTTTCTTCGGCATGCACTTCGTGGTCTCGATTCTCGGTATCTCGCTAGTGACTTCGATCTATACCATACTCGGTGGGCTGAAGGGCGTGATGTATACCGATACTGTCCAAGCCGTCATTCTACTGCTCGGTGCGGCACTACTGACCTTCTTTGGCCTGCAGGCGCTAGGAGAAGTCGGCATAAACAGTTGGTCGGAGCTTAAGGAGGCCGCCAAGCCCGGCCAGCTCAGTATGATCAGGCCGATCAGTGATCCGAATGCGACCGGTAGCCTTGGCCTGGCAGAGTATTCATGGTATTCCATCTTGTTCGGCTACCCGGTGCTTGGTATTTGGTATTGGTGCACCGATCAAACCATCGTGCAAAAGATTCTCTCTGCAAAGACCGAGAAGGATGGTCGTGATGGTGCCATTTTTGCCGGTTTTCTGAAAATTCTCCCTGTCTTCCTCATGGTGCTGCCCGGAGTGATAGGCTATGTCCTTTTCAAGGAAAAGATCGGACAAGATAATGATGCGACACTTATGGTCATGATGACCGAGCTCCTGCCTGTCGGCGTGCGTGGTCTTATGGCTGCCGGATTACTGGCTGCCTTGATGAGCACGATTGCCGCCGCGCTGAACTCGGTCGCGACGTTGACGGCGGAAGACATTTTTAAGCGTATCCGCCCCGAAACATCCGACCAGCAACTCGTCAAAATCGGTCGTATCACTTCTGCAGTCGTGATCGTGCTGGCCATGCTTTGGTCCAGCCAAGGTGGAAAGTTTGGCAGTATTTTTGAAGCCATCAATAAGATCCCGATGGCCTTCGCTCCGGGGATCACGACGATCTTTCTCTTTGGAGTGTTCTGGAAGCGCGGTAACCGACAGGGTGCCATGGCTGCGTTGTGCTTTAACGTGCTGATCGGTCTCATTTACCTCTGCATTGATATTCCGCTGGTCGGCAGTACGCAGTGGATTTCTCAAACACTAGGTGTCCCATTCATGCAAGTTGGTTGGTATCTCTTCCTGCTTTCGAGTGTGATTTATGTTGTGGTGAGTCTACTGAATCCGGCACCCGAGGCGAGCAAGACGGATGGACTCTGCTGGGATCGGCCACTTGATTCTCTGCGCGGAAAACTTGAAGGCACCATTACTGATCCCCGCGTCATGGCAGGTATATTGCTTATGATTATGGTTCTACTTTATTCCTGGTTGCACTAGGCTTAATAACTACTATTTCTGAAATAACTTTAAATATTATGAATGATCAAATCACACGTCGCCGCTTTTTATCCTATGCCGGAACCACAGCTATCGGAGCTGCTATCCTGCCTACTGCTGCCTGTAAGGCCGTTGCCTCGACTGACCCACGCTTTACGATGGGTCTTTCGCAGTATTCGCTACGCGCGCTTTTTAAATCCGGAGAGCTTGACCCGCTCGACTATCCTCAATTTTCTGTCGACCAGTTTGGGATCAAAGCCATCGATTACTGGGAAGGCGGTCTCCCGAAAGAGAAGCTCAATGATATGGGTTATCTCGAGAAGATCCGCGGCCGTGCCGACGACGCAGGCACCGACCTGTTTCTTCTTATGACCGGAGCCGTCAATGGCGGTGCCAAAGATCTAGAGGGTAACAAGAAGATTGTAGCAGCCATCAAGCGGGCGCAGGCGCTTGGCGCTCGTTATTTGCGTGTTTTTGTCTGGGCGCCGGATAAGGACGTTACTGGTACCGGTGTTATCCAAGCACTGAAACCATTATCTGATGCTGCCGCTCAACACGGTGTGACACTGGCTATTGAGCCCGGTGCCTCGAAACTGACTCAGGGTGGTGAATATTTGGCCAAGGTTTGTGCCGGGGTGAACCATGCGAATTGTCGACTAATGCCTGATTTCGGCAAGCTTCGTGGCGATATCTACGCTGGCACCCAGGCTATGCTGCCATACAGCTCAGTAATTTCATGTAAGATGCACAGCTTCGACGCAGCGGGTAACCAGCCTGACTTTGACTATCAACGACTGGTCAAGATGATCGTCGATTCAAATTACAAAGGCATCCTCGCTGTCGAATGGGAGGGTAATGAACTCGCACCGATTCCAGGCGTTCTGGCTTCAAAACAACTGATCGAAAAGTCGCTTCTTGCGGCCAAGGCGTAAGTTTTGAATATTTCGCGTTAACTCGCTATGAGTTTTGAAGGTTTACCGGAGTCGGGACATTTCTGTCCCGAATGTGTGCCTAGCTAGCCCCTATCAAAATACGAGACGCGTCTCGATCCGCTGTGCCTCTGATGGACAGAAATGTCCATGCTCCGTTTACGTCATGTGGCCGGATTGAATGCTCTGGATCAGTTGAGGCGTAAGTTTTGAATAT
>Ga0307966_1001535_pt1 | contig 18158 bp, 15 predicted proteins | sample OrgLakmetagen646_FD_203141 | JGI IMG/M metagenome (GOLD analysis project Ga0307966, IMG submission 203141) | Saline water microbial communities from Organic Lake, Antarctica - #646 | ecosystem: Environmental > Aquatic > Non-marine Saline and Alkaline > Saline | place: Antarctica: Organic Lake... | reverse complement strand
TAAGACTCAGCACATCTACTGAAGACTGGCCATCCAGCTTATTGAACAAGACATAAAGAAACTCTCAACTGCCAACCAACTTAACTGCTCCGTCACACGATTTGTCGCTGCCAACGATTGGGCGTGACAATTAGAACCATACATTTGTAGGTATATACGGTGTATGTACGGTATTTTTGGCAGGGAAATCACCATACATACGGTCATATACAGTGTGTATATACGGTCCTGGCTAACCCTAGTAGTGATCATAAGTCTGAACTTGCAATTGGCTGGAGGGGAGCTTTGAATATATAAATTACTACTACTAACAGCCAATTAGATGTGTCTTTGCAGCATGACTCATGCTGCATGAGTATGTATTTGACAAACCACCTTGCAATCATTATGTGTAGCAGCCGCTCCTCGTGCCCCTACAATTAGGTCACGATGCCAACAAAGATGCAGACAGATCACACGCCTTTTTGCTGAGTATGTACATACAGGCGTACCTGGCTAAGCTACCCCTTGCGTTTGCCAATGCAAATGGTCATGCGTGTAAGGGGAAGAAGGAAGTTATTATGATATTAAGCACCGTAAACTCTTCCACAACATGAAACTCTTGGGGAAAACAATGAAGGTTGCACTCCCTTGTGCTTGCCCCTAAATATTGGTCACATACGTACAGAAATCAACGCCTTACTTCAATATCTATATAAAATGTATGTGTGATGTATGTACAAAAATTTGACGCTTTTGTCATAGCAAATCACTGTCACTGCAAAGTATAAGACTCAGCACAACAATCTATACTAACCAAATCACACGAATCGTCACTGCCAACAATTGGGCGTGACACTTTGCTTCAATATCTATTCTAAATGCATGTGTATTTCAATGAATGTGTACTTATTTTAAATGAATGTGTGCTCCAAACCAGGAGTGACCGGCAAAGCCACGTGCAGCCGCCCCCTCATTCTGTGCCCCTCCAGTCTGGTGATGAACTGGGGCAATGAGTTGAAGCGATGGCTGGGAGCGGAGCATGTGGATCCTGTGGCCATGGACGATACACGAGGAGCTGTGGTGCAGGTGGGGTTGAGGGGCTGTGGGGCTGTAATGGAGTGACGGAAGAAGTAGTTTAATACTACATAGGCAGCTTAAACCACTCCCCATACTAATTAAGGAAAGGAGCCATTTCCCCCACCACTGAAAAGAACAACAGAATAAGATGTGAGCAGCATCAGGATGATAAAACTTCTCACATTTTGTGCCGCCCAATTCATCTGTCCTTTTGCTTTCTTGGTGCAGGAGAGACGGTCACTAAAGGGTCTGAAATTCATTTTCGAATCCATGGTGGAGGAGTTGGGTGCCAAAGTGGCTCTTTTCCTTTTATTGATAAGGGATTTCACATTCTGCATGTTTTCTAAAGCAATTATCAAAAATATGCTGAGCTCCTCTTTGTGTACTTAGAAAGTCAAATGGAAAAAGAATGCTGGGCAGTAACTCAGATCAACAGGCCCACAGTAATGTAACGAAATGCCTTTCATATGCACAAAGGGTCGACTTGCTAATTTGCATGTTTGCTGACATGTAGTCTTATTTTTTGCTTAAGCAAAGAATGTATAGTAAATGCTTGCAGTGTACATATACACAATTTAGTTAGCTCTACCGTGCATACAAAGGGCTGTACAAGATCTCAGTATCCACCTTTTTCGCTACAGACTTGCAAGGAAGGTACAGGCAGCAACAGTGCGTGATAAATGAATGCAAATATAAATATAGGAGGGGCTGTCCAAGATCTGGGGCAGCGTCTACGGTTTTGCTGCCAGAGGGCCTCGCAAGGCACAAGTGCTGGTCATGTCCTACAACACGTTCAGGTGCATTTGTTGGTACAAAGGGCTGGCCTTGAGGCATGTTGGATGGAGCTAGTAGAACACGTTCAGGTACAATTGTTGGTACAAAGGGCTGGACTTGAAGCATGTTGGATGGAGCTAGTAGAGCACCAGTTTGAATGACACTCTTTTGCATTTAGCCTTATATGATCATAGTTGGATGATCCATCAAGGTCAATCCTCAAAGCTCCTAGGTCTCATGTTGAGCTTCTGGTCTTGAGAAAAGGCCAATGATTGCTGATAAGACAAAAAATTAATAAACTCTGCATATGTGTATGGCTGCAAGAGTGCTGCTTGCCACAATCCCACTGTGGTGTTTATCTTTTCTTATCATGTCGCACAAGGAAGCTGTGTGCGGCAAAAAGGTGGACCTGGTGATATGTGATGAGGCTGACACACTCAAGAGAGTTCATAATGGATGTATGGCAGTGCGTATCTATCATTTTGCACAAGGAAGCTGTGTGCGGCAAAAGGTGGACCTGGTGATATGTGATGAGGCTGACACACTCAAGAGAGTTCATAATGGATGTATGGCAGTGTGTATCTATCATGTTGCACAAGGAAGCTGTGTGCGGCAAAAAGGTGGACCTGGCGAAATGTGATGAGGCTGACACACTCAAGAGAGTTCATAATGGATGTATGGCAGTGTGTATCTATCATGTTGCACAAGGAAGCTGTCTGCGGCAAAAGGGTGGACCTGGTGATATGTGTTGAGGCTGACACACTCAAGTGCGACACTAGCCAGATCACGTTCCTAATGGATATATGGCAGTGCGATCTATCATGTTGTACAAGATGTTGTCTGCAGCAAAAGGCGGACCTTTTGATCTGCAATGAGGCTCACACATTCCAGATTGACACTAGCCAGATAACGGTCATAATACATGTATGGCAGTGCACATCTATCCTTGTTGTACAAGATGTTGTCTGCAGCAAAAGGCGGACCTTTTGATATGCAATGAGGCTCACACATTCCAGATTGACACTAGCCAGATAACGATCATAATACATGTATGGCAGTGCACATCTATCCTTGTTGTACAAGATGTTGTCTGCAGCAGAAGGCGGACCTTTTGATCTGCAATGAGGCTCACACATTCCAGATTGACACTAGCCAGATAACGGTCATAATGGATGTATGGCAGTGCACATCTATTCTTGTTACCAGGTTGCACAAGGAGGCTGTGTATGGCAAAAACGTAGACCTGGTGATCTGCGACGAGGCTCACACACTCAAGAACGACACTAGCCAGATCACGTTGGCGGTGGCTGCTTTACCAGCCGCCAGGAGGCTGCTGCTGTCCGGCACGCCTGTCCAGGTCAGTTCTGTACTGTGTCACAAGTGAGCCTGAACCTATGCGAAGGATTGTCAAACTGCTCCCCACTCTAACAAAGGAAAAGGAGCCACTTTGATACGTGCAAGTACAAATTGGAAGTTGAAAAAGTACAAATCACTTTAAGCTGTGAGAATGCTGCCAGGACACATGCTTGTGAGAAGTTGGTTTCAACTAACTTTGGTGCACGCCAAGCCCACGAAAGCTGTCTTCACCCTGTTCATCAATATGCAACGAAGCCCATTGCTCTAGAATTTATGCAAGTATTCTCACCCTCTTCACCTGCGCAGAACAACCTTTCAGAGCTGTACACTCTGTTCAATGTGGCTGTGCCTGGGCTGCTTGGACCCGCCTCTCAGTTTAGGCGCACATATGAAGGGTGGGTGCGGCATGCACAGACATAAATCCAGATCAGGTTCTCTATTTAGGATTCCATGGCGAGTCACAGTTGGAAGGTTGATTCAGATGAGATCCAGCATGCTACAACGCAAATGTTTCTCTATCTTTATTTAATTTGCATCTTGGAGAGCAGTGATATCAGGACACGGCGCAAGCATGTTCAGCAGGCCTTTTAGCACTCGAGTTTGTGGAATTCCTGCTTGAACAGTTCCCTGCCTGCTAGAGCTCAACACACAGTGGCTCTATTTTTTTAATTTTTTGTGTGTACGTTCCTGATGATTTGTACGTTCCTGATGATCAGCCAAAATGTATGTCCGTGTGGATTTCAATTGATAAACCTGCTTCTATCACCTATTCTAAGGTATCAGCATGTGTCTGCAACACGTGCTGCAATTCATGGGAATTTCGATGCTGAGGGTATTGTTAGGAATATTTTTAAGCTGAACCCTGTCTGAACCTTTTGCCTGCTGTTGGCAAGATAAATAAGTAATGCTCTTTGTATGAGTCATTCATTTGGGGAGAGATGCTCTAATATGAACTAACGAGGTACTTAGAATTTACATACGGGGTGGAGCACCCCTGCTGTCTAGATAATTTCCTCTTAAAAACACATTCTTTCCACTTGAAATGCCTCATTGGGCATCCCATTACCTGTAATTTGTTTTGCTCAAAGCCAGTGAACCTTACCTAACTATGCCAATCAAGATGCCCCCGTCTTCTTGTCTGCCACAGGCCAATACTGAGGAGCCAAGACTCTGATGCCACAGAACTTGAGATGAAGATTGGATCTGAGCGCGGGCAGCAGCTGCTGCAGCTGTGCAGCCCATACATGCTAAGAAGGTGCGCACGGTGGTTTGATAACAACATTATATAAGGCTGGCAGTGAATTGTTTACAAGGAAAACAATTGCAATGTCAGTGCGTGATTTATGAGGTTTGAGCGGTAGTGTTCAGCGTAGATACCTGATGCCTTAAACATGAGCGTAGATCCTGATGCTTTAAACATGAGCGTAGGTACATGATGCCTTAAACACAACGATGCAGCTCAGTGCGTGATTTATGAGGTTTGAGCGGTAGTGTTCAGGGTAGATACCTGATGCCTTAAACATGAGCGTAGATACCTGATACCTTAAACATGAGCGTAGATACCTGATGCTTTAAACACAACGATGCAGCTCAGTGCGTGATTTATGAGGTTTGAGCGGTAGTGTTCAGCGTAGATACCTGATGCCTTGAGCATTGGGATGAATGTCGGTTCTAGACACAAGCTGTAGCTGTGACAGCCATGCGTGATGAGAAGAAACAAGCGGCTGTGCCAAACAGATTTGTGAAATTGAGAGACGTGTGGACCTGTCTGTAAAGCAGCACAAGCATATCAGTGAACGCAGGACACATAGTACCACTATCTACACATAAGACACAACAGTACCACAAACTACACATAGTACCACAACCAGACACCTGGCGTCAAGGACACAGAAACAGCAAACGTTAAAAAGTGAATGACATACACATGCTGGTGTTCGTCGCTGTACACAGACATGTGCAATATCACAGCACATTGCCTGCCGCCCCCTAATAATCCAGGTTCTTACTGATGTTCTGTTCTACATGGTGGGGGAGACTCACGGCACTTTGGGCCAGTGTGTCTCCTTTTCCTTAATTGATGCAGGGAGTGTTTTGCTGCCTGCGTAGTGTTTCTTTTCTTTTCTTTTCTTTTCTGTATTACATGAACATTCTTGCACACAGGACGTGTGGCGTCATGGCACAGTACCTGCCGCCCAAGGTTGAGCAAGTGGTGTTTTGTAAGATGAGTGGTTTGCAGGTGGGTTAAAATTCGAATAGCAGGCTGAGAAAGTCCTGCAAGATGAGTGCCTTTCAGGTAGCTTTTCATTTTACGCTTTTGTATTTGCAAAATCAGAAACATGACAGGACAAATGTATCCAAACACAAACCCACTTTTGTTCAATGCTTTTTTGGTTTTAACAAGTGCTATGTAGAAGGCAGAGTTAAGGCAGCAAGATTGCCGAAGTTGCCTGGCGTGAATGTCCTGGAAAGAGTCTGTGTGTAGGCAGAGCTCCAACTCGCTCTGTCCAATGAACTACTCCCGCAGATTGTTAAACTCAATTAATACTGAAATAGTAAAAGAACCCTGAAATAATCCCTCTAGGGTTATAAGCCCTTACTTTATGAAATAATTAGATAACCTATATTTATGCTAACAGGTGAAGCGCTGCACAAATGCTTTCTGGGGTGGCCCCAATCAGAATTATTCCATAAGTGCTTAAAATCCATTGCAAGGTCACGCTCAATGTCCAAACACTTTGAGTAATGCCCAGGTGAAGCTGCACAAACACTTCCTGGATTCACCCCACGTCAAGCTGCTCTTGAATGGGGGCCGTGCTGCTGCCAGGGCAGATGCAGCCGCCGCAGCAGCAAGTGAGTGATGGAAACATTATTGCTTGCACTGACCAGGGCAGACGCAGCCGCAGCAGCAGCAAGTGAGTGATGGAAACATTACTGCTTGCACTTATTAGGGCAGATGCAGCTGCACAGGTAGCAGCAAGTGAGTGATAGAAACATTACTGCTTGCACTTATTAGGGCAAATGCAGCTGCAAAGATAGCAGCAAGTCAGTGAGGGAAACATTGTGCATGCACTGATATGTGCGTGGTATCCTATTGTTAGCAGTGTGCTATCTTGAATTTTCCTTTGCCAGACTTGTTGCCCCGCTACAGCAGCAGCAACCGAATTATAGAAAGCAACATTTGCGTCTGATTTGATGTTGCCATGAGCATCTGCCTTTTTATTCAAGCATAGCCTTCTACAAATTTTACCTACTGAACTATCAATCTACCGCACATTTATATACGCAACAGCCCAGCAACAACAGCAGCAGCGCGTGACGCAAACCCTGCCAACCCAGGCCTTGCCTGAGCTAAATTTTAACTACAGTAAAATAGCAATAGAGCGCAACACCATCCATCCATACATATGTGTTACAGCCCAGCAACAGGAAGAGGCCCAGCAACGCCAGTGCGCACCCTATATGAGCTGACCTACAATGATACAACCTACCACCGCACATGCATATACGATACAGCTCAGCAACAGGAGCAGGCCCAGCAACCCCAGTGCGCACCCTAATATGAGCTGACCTACAGTGATACAACCTACCACCGCAAATGCAATTGCGTTACAGCTCAGCAACAGGAGCAGGCCCAGAAACCCCAGTGCGCACCCTAGTATGAACTGACCTAAAATGATACGATTAACCACCGCACATGCATATGCGTTACAGCCCAGCAACAGGAGCAGCAGCAGCTGATGTCACAGGCCCAGCCTACTACCGAAGGCCAGCCAGGCCCCCCAGGGTTCTCCAACTTTGCCTACGACAGAGGACCACCAGATGGACCAGCGTCAGGAGCGGGAGGTAGGAGAGAGATAGGTGTATGATTAAAGTGGGCCAGAACCATATTTTCTTTCGTAATTACGGTTATATTCATTCGTATTTACGGTGTACATACAGTGCTTAAGCAGGGAAATTACTACGGTCATATACTTACGGTCATATACTTACGGTCATATACGGTGTGTATATACGGTTCTGGCCAACCCTATGTATGAGTACAGATGAGTGCAAAAGTGTGGATTTCTATGGGCAGAAGGATGCGGGCAATTGTGTGATGCATGGGTACAGCAAATGAGCGCAATGCATATGTGGGCCCTTGGCAGGAAGGAGAACATGTTTGTAGGGTTGGCCAGAACCATATATATATGCACCGTATATTTCCGTATATTTGGTTATTTCCCTGCCCAACATACCGTATATACACTGTATATATATGGTTCTAGCCAGCCCTACATGTTTGTATTGTGTGTAGCATTAAGCGTTCAGTTTACGCTTTCACAAGGCAGGAGCTCCTTGAGGTCGGACTAAGATGGGTGAGCATGATGGGGCGCAAGATGTGCAATGCATTTTGAGCATTCTGATGGGGCATTCTGATGGGGCACAAGATGTGCAATAATATTAATGTGTAAACCATATTGAGCATTCACATGGCAGGAGGCATCAGGGCATTCACATGGCAGAAGGTATCAGGGCATTCACATGGCAGGAGGCATCAGGGCATATTCGCATTTAGTAGGAGTGGTTCAAACTGGAAATCGAGTTCTAATTCAGATTCAATGTGCTACACGGTACTCGTGTGAAATATTCCAATATAATTCAAGAAGTTATATTCAATATATCCCTCATGCGCGTTGCATTCGACAAACTTCAATAAGTTATAATACAATAAATCAATATAATAAATCAATATATCCCTTATGCGCATTGCATCTAAAATGGTATCCGCTTGCTTTGACATTTCGTGTAGGTGCTGCCGGCGGGAAGAAAAGTGGCGGCAAAAAGGGCAAGGCCTCTGGAGGTAGTCAAGCCAGCGGAGGTGAGGTTTATGAATTTGTTGTTTGGAAGCCGCCTTTGTTAGGGCTTTCACTCACTTATTGGTGCTGGCTTGCCATTTGCTCCGTGTTTAAAAGCATATTTTTATCTGCTCTTTATTTGCTTGCTCGCGCCTGCTTTGGATAGTTTCAGCAGCAAAGCTATGACCAAGGTAATTCGTCAATTTGTTGCCAGCACAGACAGGCAACAAAGCCGATGGGAAGAGGCCATATTAGGGACTTGAAAAAGGGTCTATCCAGAAAATGTTCTTTTTTACAAGGACTTGCTTAAGGCACAGAAAACCGCGCACATGTTGGGCATTAAAGCCAATCAGTTGAAATTCCAAACCAGAAAGCCATCTAAGGCCTCACCAAATCTGTTTTCTGTGCTTGCATAGTTTCGTACTTCTTATTCAAGGCATGCACCTCTTAGGGGCACTGTCAAAAAGCCTCGCGTTACCAACGCGTTTCTGAGCTTCAGAAACGCGTTTCTGAACTCTCGCGCTCTGCACGCTAATAACGGCTGATAAGCGCGCGCTTTTGAGTCAGAAACGCGCGTTTTTGAGTCAGAAACGCGCGCTTTTGGGCACTGCAAGCGCGTTTATGAGTGTGATGAGCGCGTTTTTAAAAATACAATCGGCATTTTAAAGGGTTAAGAAGCGTATTTGTGGCGCGGGAAATGCCAGCTGCAAACTTGAAGGCTCTCTCTCCTGCCCCACGCCAGACCCCTGCACGCACACCTGCAGCGAATGCTCATAGCGTCCATGCTGTGGGAGATAGCGCAGAGCAGGAGGGAGCACAGGATCAGAAGAGGAGAAAGCTGAAGATTTGCTCTCAAGAGAGCAATTGGAAGAGGCCCGCACGTCCTGCTGCCGGGGCTCTGCTCCTCTCTGTGTGCAAAGCAACAGCAGTCAGTGCACAACATGGCAGGAGGGGCAAGGAAGGAGAACAGGAGGGAGAGGGGGACTGCGCACTGCATGTTTGCAGTTACCCAACCACGCGCCAGGGCCTCACAGCAATAATGCCCATAGGAGCGGCCTGGTGGTGATATTCGCACATCCAGGAAGGAGGGAGTGGAGAGGGAGTGGAGAGGGAGTGAAAAGGGAGCGGTGGCAAGCTGGTCAACACTGAATTAAAGCGTGCAAAACACATCTCCTAAGGGAGAACTATTAATTAATTTCAATGTCCCTGCGCGCGAGTGGTGTATTTCAAAAAAATGCGAAGTGCTGAACAAATTTGTTTAAACCTTTTCCCGTAAGCACAGCATCACCCTGACGAGCCCACTTATGAATATATAAGCGCGCTTGCCAATTGGCAACACTGCTTTTGACGCTTATGAACACGTTTTTCCCGTTTTTCCCGGCGCTTATGAGGCTCATAGGCGCGCTTATGAGGCTCATAGGCGCGCTTATGAGGCTCAAAAGCGCGCTTCTGAGATTTATAATCGCGCTTGCCAATACATGCTGCTTAATATTTTGGCGATTATGAATGAACACGTTTTACCCGTTTTTCCCTGCGCTTGTGAGGCTCATAAGCGCGCTTCTGAGACTCATAAATGCGCTTCTGGGGATTGAATGCGCAGACAGGTACAAACTGCCTCCTGCTCTGTTTTGGAGGCTGCAAGCACATTCTTGGGACAACACTGCTGCAGTTCTAGCGGCAGGACCGGGAAACAAGCCCTTTAAAAATTTAGTTATGCTCATCATAAGCGCGTTTCTGAACAGCAGAAACGCGCTTCTGAATTTCAGAAACGCGGTGAAAATGCGCTTCCCGGAATCCGGCCCAAACAGCTCCCATCTGCTTCCGAATAATTAAAACAAAATATAACACGCCCAAAACAAGCCATCGTCGCCAAAACAAAGGCCTTACAGGACCGTTTGGAAGCCTCAAAATGTTCGCGTTCACGCTTCTGGTTCAGAAACGCGTTTCTGAAGCTCAGAAACGCGTTGATAACACGGGGCTTTTTGACAGTGGGGGCATACGTGGTTTTGTAATTCTTATTAAAGGTATTCACCTCTTACTTGAAGATTATAATACCTCTCAATTGCTCATATCCATTCCAGGCAGCAAAGCCAGTGAGGAAAGGCCTAACCAGTACATCTGCTTGCTCCAAATGACGTGCCATTTCTTGTTTATTGCTGTTAATATCTTGCATGTGTTGTATTTTGGTCTTCAGGCAGCAAGGCCAGTGGGGGAGCACCCAAAGGGCCTCGGCCACCTGAGCTGTCGGTGCTTGCAGCCATCACGGCTATCAAGAAGCTGTGCTGCCACCCAGATCTGGTGCGCTTTCCTTTATTCATTTAGAAGCTGTGCTGCCACCCTGATCTGGTGCGCTTTCCTTTGTTTCCGTTAGAACCTGTGCTGCCACCCTGATCTGGTGCGCTTTCCTTTGTTTCTTTAGAACCTGTGCTGTCACCCTGATCTGGTGCGCTTTCCTTTATTTCTTAAGAACCTGTGCTGCCATTCAGATCTGGTGCGCTATCCTCTATTTATTTAGAAGCTGTGCTGCCACCCTGATCTGGTGCGCTTTCCTTTGTTTCTTTAGAACCTGTGCTGCCACCCTGATCTGGTGCGATTTCCTTTGTTTCTTTAGAACCTGCGCTGCCACTCAGATCTGGTGCGCTTTCCTTTATTTCTTTAAAAGCTGTGCTGCCACCCTGATCTGGTGCGCTTTCTTTAGTTTCTTTAGAACCTGTGCAAAGCAGAATTGAGACCAAACAGGAAATTTTCCTATGCACATGCTATCTGTAACATTCTTAAACGTTTAGAAATTTGTGCCGGAGTAAAAACCAACCTTTTTGTTTTGCGTTTGCAGATACATGAAATGTACGCCCCCAAGACGCAACCCTCTTACGCACGCAAGATTGCGCCCACGGGTAAGCAAAGCTATTGAGATGTGCACAAATGTATTCACAAAATTTAGTGCGACTTGGATTGTGTATTGTCTTGGGAGGGAAGTTTGCTTATACTTTGCCGTGCTGATTGTCTTGCAGAGCTTCCTTCTTTGTTTATGCTGCATGTAGCACAAATGCGTGCAGCAACACACAACAGCTGAGGAAAACAGCACTCATACTCTCAAAGGTACAACCCCGTTTACCCATTTGCCTTGCAGAAAAAGCAAGCGCGTCAAATGCCGCCAAAATTGAATCTGACGTCATCACCGGCTTTGAGAACTGCCTACCTATCTTCTCAGACCCTTCCGTGTCACCTGCTTACGTGCCCGGCATTAGTAACCCCTACCACTCTGGCAAGGTGTGTGTTTGTGTCTGTGTGTGTTTGTGCGTGTGCACATAAATGTAAACATTTTCAATCTATGTATTGCTCCTTCTCAGATAATGTCCCTGTCACAAGAAAACTTTTGAGTTTAGTGATGAGGAGAAAAGAAAAACTAAGCAGGCAGCAAAACACTCCCTGCATCAATTAAGGAAAAGGAGACACATTGGCCCGAAGTGCCGTGAGTCTCCCCCACTAAAGTTAAATGATGCTCCACTGCATTCATTCTGTGTGTTCTGGACCTTACTACTATGCTATTGCAGCAGTAGGCTAGACTGTGCCTACATTGTGCTTTCACATACGTACTGTCTATACACGGTACATGGTCTAATCAAGTAAATGTGTACACGCTCACACCATGTAATGCTGTCGCCCTCACAACTTCGTACTTACAAGCACACACACACATATACGTACACAGGTGATGGTCCTTGTAAACTTGCTCACAACTTCATACTCATAAGCACACACATTTCCATACATAATTGATGGTCCTTGTCAACTTGCACACAAATTCATACTCATAAGCACACACATTTCCATACACAGGTGATGGTCCTTGTCAACTTGCTCACAACTTCTTACTCTCAAGCATACACACATTTCCATACACAGGTGATGCTCCTTGTCAACTTGCTCACAACTTCATACTCTCAAGCATACACACATTTCCATACACAGGTGATGCTCCTTGTCAACCTGCTCACAACTTTATACTCACAAGCATACACACATTTCCATACACAGGTGATGGTCCTTGTCAACTTGCTCACAACTTCATACTCTCAAGCATACACACATTTACATACACAGGTGATGCTCCTTGTCAACCTGCTCACAACTTTATACTCACAAGCATACACACATCTACATACACAGGTGATGGTCCTTGTCAACCTGCTCAAGGTCATCCGTGCACAGGAGCCTACCGACAAAGTCGTGCTCGTCAGCAACTACACAGAGGCACTGGATATTCTGGGCAAGGTGCAAAAGAAAAACAAACCAACCGATAAACATACCAACAAAGTGGTGCTTTTCAGCGTTGTACAGAGGCACTGGATATTTGGACACGGCACAAAGAAAAACAAACCACCGACTAACAGCTTGTCGGATAATACAAAAAGGCATTGGATTTTCTCTGGGCATGGCACTGAACAGAAAAGAGCGCACATTGATGCCACAGCTGATTATGGAATAGGAAGCAATTCCTGGATACATAGATCCCTTCCAGCAATCAAAAGAAAATAATTTGGATTGTTCATTAAGTTCAAAGCTGGGTCTAGCCATGTTGTAAAATACGCTGTAATAGGTGCAGTTGTGCATAAGTATGGAAGCAGGCATAAATGGCCAAGAAACCCTGGCAAATGTTTGCATACAACCAAAACAAACATTTTACGTGGAAGGAGGTGTATGTTATGAATCAGCTTGTCTGCCTATTCCATTTTTCCGCCGCAGCACAACACATGTCTAGCAACAGTGCAACCATGTGCATGTGGGTAGATTGTATACGTGCTGTCACACGCAATCGTTGGCAGCGACAAATCGTGTAACAGAGCAGTTAAGTCGGTTGACAGCTAAGAGTCTCTATATGTCTTGTTCATTAAGCTGGATGGATATTAGTAGATGTGTTGAGTCATATACTTTGCACTGATGGTAATTTGATCTGACAGTGCATTCCTTTATTGTCTGCTGCTGCAAAAACAAGAGGCTAGGCCATGTTGTGGTTAAGCTGGGTCTTGATGGCTCCGTATATGCAAACTAAGATGTCAGCAGTGTCTAGATCTATACTACTTTTTTTATATTGACAGCTGGCCAGCATGCCAATTGGCGCCGCTGTACCTTGATGTGTACATATTTGTGAATAAAATGTCAACGGCTGATCAAGTCCTTGGACCTTTCCGTTTCACGTTTGTGGCTTTGCCAGCAACAGCTAGCCATACTTTACATAGGCTCTTTCTTTACAACTACACATCGCAGCAGCTGACCTGGCACTTTTCCTGTGTGCGCTTTCTTGCAGCTGTGCCAGCAAAACAACTGGGCCACGCTGCGGCTTGACGGCTCTTTGTCCGTCAAGCAGCGGCAGCCGCTAGTGGACCGCTTCAACACCCCCAGTGATCCATCCTTTGTGAGTTGCCCTTCACAACACATTGTTGAAAAATACCACCATCGTTGTTTCAGCCATGGGTAAAAAAAATCACGTGTTTTTTTGTCTAAAAGCGTTCTTACTTATTGCATTCAAAAGTTTTCTGTTAAAGCTGTGCCAGAGGTTGCACTGTGCTCCAAGGTCACGCCATTTCCATGTTCATGCTTGCAATCTCACGTCATTTGCCCAAGTTCTGGCTGCCCAACATATCCTGCTGCCGTCCTCTAAGGCTAAGGCAAGCCATTTTGTGTCCGTTTACTGGTTTTTGTCGAATGATCAACACTCCCTCACCCTAATTAAAATGTGTTCCTCTGCTCCTCTGTGCTTACGCTCCCTCCCCCACCCAGAAAACACACATTTGTTCCGCAGGTCCTGCTGCTGTCCTCTAAGGCGGGTGGTGTGGGACTGAACATTATCGGCGCAAACAGGCTGGTGCTCTTTGACCCTGGTAAGCGTTCCATCTAATGCGCTTTTTTATACTGAGTGTTACTTGCATGTTTGTTACTGTGGGTGAATACTATGTTTGTTACTGTGAGTGAACATGCACCATGTTTGTTACTATGAGTGAATATCATGTTTGTTTCTGTGAGTGAACATGCACCATGTTTGTTTCTGTGAGTGAATATCATGTCTGTTTCTGTGAGTGAACACTATGTTTGTTACTGCGAGTGAACAGGCACCATGTTTGTATTATGAGTGAATATCATGTTTGTTACTATGAGTGAATATCGTGTTTGTTACTATGAGTGAATATCGTGTTTGTTACTATGAGTGATTATCATGTTTGTTACTATGAGTGAATATCATGTTTGTTTCTGTGAGTGAACAGGCACCATGTTTGTTACTATGAGTGATTATCATGTTTGTTGCTGTGAGTGAACATGCACCATGTTTGTTACTGTGAGTGAATATCATGTTTGTTTCTGTGAGTGAACATGCACCATGTTTGTATTATGAGTGAATATCATGTTTGTTACTGTGAGTGAATATCATGTTTGTTTCTGTGAGCGAACAGGCACCATGTTTGGTACTGTGAGTGAACAGGCACCATCGGCCCAAACAGGCAGGTGCTGCCTAAAATCTTACGTCTGCCCTCATGCGGATGTCCTTGCTGAGTATGCCTAGAATGGTTATCATAATATGATGGACGCCAGTGATGTGACAAAAACTAATTATTTAGTGTGCTGTGCGGTGTGGCTTGACAATTAATCATGAGCTATGCCCTTTATCAGATTGTGTGTGAAGGCCTTCTCCATCTTTCCCTTGCCGTTGCTTGTATTAAACAGACAAAGCTGCCTCTGAAGCAGGCCTTAATAACCATCTGTTGTTTTCCAAAGAAGAAAAAAACTACGCAGGCAGTGAAAACCACTCCCCACATTAATTAAGGAAAAGGAGCCACTTTGGTACCGAGTTCCGTAAAGCTCCTCCACTGCTTGTCCACAGACTGGAACCCAGCTAACGATCTGCAAGCTATGGCACGGGTCTGGCGAGAGGGACAGCAGAAAAAAGTCTTCATATACCGTCTACTGACGACAGGGTCCTTGGAGGAGAAGGTAGGCATTTTAGTACCACAGGTATTACAAATTAAAAAATGGGCGGTGCGTGCTTGAGAACAGGTAAGCAGGTAGGAAATGTCTGGAATGTGCGGCCAAAGAGGGAGGGAGAAGGACGTCTTCATCCACCGCCTGCTGATGCTACCTTCAAGTTTCACCAGGAAGAAATAAAGACGAGGCCTATAGAAATGTGAGTGTGTAGGCATAAGGAATATGTGTGTATGTGTGTGGCTGTTGTGTGAGTGTGTGTGTGTGTGTGCGTGTGTGTGTGTGTGTGTGTGTAAGTGAAGGTATGCCTGTGTGTGTGACAGGGGATATACAAGGCCATTGTGTGCTTCAATTTTGTTTGCTGTCAGGTGTACCAGCGGCAGCTCATGAAGCAGGACCTGTCCAAGAGCATCGTGGATGACGGGAACGCGAGTGGGCCTCAGAAAGGCAGCTTCAGCACAGAGGAGCTGCGTGCGTTGTTCAAGGTGTGTGCTGTGCTCTGGCATTCTGTGCAGTGGTATTCTGTGTGTGTTTGTGGGTGTATGTGTGTGTGGGGGTGTGTGTGTGTGCTTGTCTGCGTGTATCTGTGAGAGAGAGTGCAATCTGAATGCCTGTTATATTCATATGGGATGCACTGCATCTTTGGAACAAGAAACTTGGTATGGTTGTTTCATTTGCAAATATTTTACCTGTGTTTGTGCGGACAGGTTCAACAATTGCATTACTCTTGCACAGCCCTCAAAGACCTCCCCTTGCTGTATTGTTTTCATTCTTTTACAAACTTTATCCTCTTCCCTCCTTCCTGCCTCGTGCTTATTCGTTCTTATTATAACCCCAACTTTCTCCTCTTTTATTAGACTTGCTAGCCATCGTCTTTTGATTCAAACAGGTGAACCCGGAGTTCATGCGTGACGTCCACGTAGCCATATCTATAAACTTGCCAGTTGTCTTCTTCTGAATACTCTCCTCTCAGATACACACGTGGACCCAGGGATCATGTGTATGGCTGGTCAGAACCGGATATACACCATATACAACCGTATATTTGGTGGTTTCCCTGCCAAAAATATTGTATATACTGTATATAATATATAATATACACCGTATCGGTTTTTTTATACATGGTTCTGGCCAACCCTAGTCATGTGTGACATCCCAAAAGCCGCCATCCCTCATCGCTTGCTCATCCTTGTTAGCCATCGTCTTCTGGGTCACATCTTTGAATTACACAAGTGGACCCAGAGGTCATGTGTGATACCCTTATTTTCAAAGTTTGAATGATGGATTTCAAAGTTTGAAATACCTACACAGGTTCAAAACTTGAAATACAATGTGTAATACCCTCTTTGAAATACACAGGTGGACCCAGAGGTCATGTGTGATACCCCTCAATTTCAAAGTTTGAATGATGAATTTCAAAGTTTGAAATACACAGGTTCAAAGTTCAAAGTTTGAAATACAATGTGTAATACCCTCTTTGAAATACACAGGTGGACCCAGAGGTCATGTGTGATACCCTCAATTTTAATGTTTGAATGATAAATTTCAAAGTTTGAAATACACAGGTTCAAAGTTTGAAATACAATGTGTAATACCCTCTTTTGAGATACACAGGTGGACCCAGAGGTCATGTGAGATACCCTCAATTTCAAAGTTTGAATGGTGGATTTCAAAGTTTGAAATACACAGGTTCAAAGTTTGAAATTCAATGTGTAATACCCTCTTTGAAATACACAGGTGGACCCAGAGGTCATGTGTGATACCCACACGGCCATCAAGTGCAACTGCACGGGCAACAAGGCCGCCGTGGAGCAAAAGATCAAGCAGCTCACAGACAAGGCTGCCTCTGATGCAGAAGCGTCTCAGGTAAAGCGCATGGCTACACCTTTGAAGCAGAGGCTTTGTAGATAACACGCATGGTTCCATCACCGCCACCACTGTGCCTTGGAAGCAGAAGCTCTTTAGGTAAATGGTATTTAATACTGCTACCACTGAAAATGATAAAATAGTCTTTGTCTTACTAATTATTTAACGATACTCTAATCGAACACACACACACACACGCACACGTACACGCACACGCACACGCACACACACACACACACAAGTTGGGTAGCTACCCCACGATTGGTATCTAAAAAGTTAAATTCATAGTGTTGTAAAGCTATGTAAATTGGTATAACATGCTTGGAGGGATGCAACTTAACAACTTAACTGAGGGGGGCAACTGGGGGCCCCAATGGGCAAGTTTTGATATGCTCTTTAGCTCATGTGCACCCTGATTTACTACAACCTTGATTTACTAGCTCGAAATGTATGATTGAAAGCATGTTTGATAAGCTTTCCAAAGAACAAAGAATTAAAGTGGAGCGCGCAATTTGGGACGCACATGCTGTATTTGCTGTGGCATGAACTCCCATTACGCTGTTGCCAAATCTTCACAACAGAGCACCAACTGCACTAAGTTCCGTATATTTGATTTTCAGAGTCTTTGCAAAAAGATGGAGTGAGAGGGTTTTGCGATTGGCGAGGTATGCAAATTATTGTGCTACTTCCCATGGATAGTGTCCTTCTAGGATATAGTGCCCTACACGTGCAATTTGTCCTGTTATCCTGTACATAGAGCGACTTAAGTGTATCTCAGCAAATGCTGTCATCCTGTACATAGAGCGACTTGAGTGCATCTGAGCACACACTGTTATCCTGTACACAGAGTGACTTTAGTGGGTCTGAGCACATGCTGTCTTTTTGTACATAGAGCGACTTAAGAAGGTCTGAGCACATAGCACATATTCTGGTAGCTTATAATGTCAGCTTTAGTTTTAAGCTATATTGATTTCAATCTGATGAAGTGATGTTTGAGTAGTTGCCCCTTGGATGCTTAAAAATGAGCATGTTTGGGCATTCGCCCAGTTATACTCCTCTGGCAACTCGATTGCAAAGTCCTGATCAGTGCTTCTACCAAACAGCATTCAACCGAAGCTTACGGAGAATTTTACTATTTCCTTAATGTGTTGTTTGGTGTTGACGTTTGCACAGCTGGCAGGGCTGAAGGTAAAGCGCCACACTTGCTAAGAAAGCAGTAATCAAGATCACAAAACCAGACACAAATAACACATACCGACAACAACAGTGACAATGGAGGATCTGATGGGG
>Ga0307966_1001534_pt1 | contig 18162 bp, 14 predicted proteins | sample OrgLakmetagen646_FD_203141 | JGI IMG/M metagenome (GOLD analysis project Ga0307966, IMG submission 203141) | Saline water microbial communities from Organic Lake, Antarctica - #646 | ecosystem: Environmental > Aquatic > Non-marine Saline and Alkaline > Saline | place: Antarctica: Organic Lake... | reverse complement strand
GTTTCAGCCAGTATTGGTGTGACGGTATACCCCCTTGATACGAGTGATCCTGACCAACTGCTTCGTCATGCCGACCAAGCCATGTATATCGCTAAGCAAAATGGCAAGAATTGCTATCATATTTTTGATATTGAAAAGGACGTTGCTACCAAGCACCATAACGAGAAGTTAACGCGTATTGGGCAAGCACTAATAAATAATGAGTTTGTGTTGTATTACCAGCCGAAAGTAGACCTGAAAAAGCAACAATTAGTAGGCTTAGAAGCGCTTATTCGTTGGAATGACCCCGATAAGGGTTTGCGTTCACCGGCAGACTTTTTACCTGAGGTAGAAAGTAACACCCTTGGTATCGAAATTGGTAAGTGGGTTATTCAAACCGCCTTAAAGCAATTACATGAATGGCGCCGTGTTAACGATGATATTACCATTAGCGTTAATATCAGCCCTTTACATCTGCAACAACCTGACTTTGTCAGTGACTTAAAAGCATATTTAGCTATATATCCAAACTACAAAGCAGAAAGCTTGGACTTAGAGATTGTTGAAAGTAGCGCACTAGATGATATTGAGTTGGTTTCCTCCATTATTAAGGAGTGCAAACAGATAGGCGTCAGTTTTTCTATCGATGATTTTGGCGTGGGTTATTCATCTTTAGTTTATTTAAAGCGCTTACCGGTTAAATATCTGAAAATTGATCAGTCTTTTGTTAGAGATATGCTGGTTGATATGGATGATAAAGCCATTATTCAGGGCATTATTGAGCTTGCTAAAGTGTTCAACCTCACAGTAATCGCCGAGGGAGTAGAAACCGATAAGCATGGTGATGTACTACTCGCACTTGGATGCTTGTTTGCGCAAGGCTATGGTATAGCCAGACCCATGCCAAGCAGCGAGTTTTTACCTTGGTTATCCGAATTTAACAAGCAAGCAACATAGAACAAACGGTCTTATTTGTCTTTAATTTGCTTAGAATCCTGTTTTTGCTGAGCCTGCCAGAGTTTTGCGTAGTGGCTGTTTTGCGCCAGTAGTTGGTCATGTCCGCCGCTTTCAATTATTTCACCTTCATGCATCACTAAAATTCTGTCTGCATCCACAATGGTCGATAAGCGATGCGCAATTACCAAGCTAGTGTGGCCTTGTGCAAGTTCCCTCAATGCTTTAAGAATAGCTTGTTCTGACTGGCTATCTAAGGATGAAGTTGCCTCGTCAAACACCATGATGGGTGGGCGTTTTAAAATGGCTCTTGCGATCGCTACACGTTGCTTTTCGCCGCCCGAAAGTTTTAAACCTCGCTCGCCTACCTGAGTGTTTGTTCCTTCAGGAAGTTTGGCAATAAAAGAATCTAAATGTGCTAGCTTAATCGCTTGCTGAATTTCGGCGTCGCTGGCTGTTGGACGACCATAAGATATGTTTTCATAAAGCGTATCGTTAAATAAAACGGTATCTTGCGGCACAATACCAATACTAGCGCGCAAAGAATCTTGAGTGACGTCGCTGATGTCCTGGCCATCAATACAAATACTGCCGGCATTAAGGTCGTAAAATCTAAATAGTAATTTAACCAATGTAGACTTGCCCGAACCACTTTCGCCTACCACCGCTATCTTGCTGCCAGGTGCTACAGTAAAGCTGACATCTGACAAAATCTGACGAGAGTCGTTGTAGCCAAAGGAAACATTATTAAATTGTATCTCTCCTTTTGCTACCTGCAAAACCTTACCATTAGCCTTATCCTGAATTTTAGGGACGCGGTCTAAGAGCATGAACAAATTTTCAATATTGGTTAATGAGCCACGTATCTCTCGATATACAAAGCCCAAGAAGTTTAAAGGCATAAAGATTTGCATGGTAAAGGCATTGACCAATACAAAATCGCCAATAGTCATATTGCCATTGGCGACTTCAAAAGCCGCCATAGCAAGCATAGAGGTCATAGCCAGAGCGATTATAAAAGCTTGGCCACCGTTTAAGGCAAACAAGCTTAAGCGATTTTTACGACGAGCAGTTTCCCAAGTCTCAAGGCCAGTGTCATAGCGGTCTGACTCAAATTTCTCATTATTAAAATACCTTACGGTCTCAAAGTTAAGCAAACTGTCGATAGCACGAGTATTCGCTTGATTGTCGGCTCGATTAAGCTCTTTCACAAACTTTGTGCGCCAGTCGGTTGCACGAATAGAAAAGGAGACATAAACCACCACGGCAGCAAGAATAATAGTGGCAAAAGTAAAGCCATAGTTATAAAACAAAATGCCCACAACCATAGTGATTTCAAGCAAGGTTGGGCCAATGTTAAAGACCATAAAACGCATTAGAAAACTGATCCCCGAGGTACCGCGCTCCATGTCTCGAGACAAACCACCGGTTTGACGTGAAAGGTGAAAGTCCAAGTCTAAACGATGTAGATGTTGGAATACGGTTAAACCCAATCTGCGCATAGCGCGTTCGGTGACGCGGCCAAATAGTGTGTCGCGAATTTCGCCAAACATGACATTTGCTAGGCGCAAGGCACCATAGGCAATAATAAGCGCGATAATTACGCCCATAATTTGCTCTTTGGCGGTGTCTAAGTTTAAGTTATCAACAATATGTTTAAGGATGAAGGGAAGCGTAACGCTCGCCAGCTTTGCGGCGATAAGGCAACTCAAAGCTAACCAAACCCGAGTTTTAAACTCCGCAAGGTAGGGCCAAATTTTAGAAAAAATTCGCCAATTGATCTTAGTATCTTCGCTCGTTGGAAATTGGTTAGAACGCATTTAGCAGATTGTCCTGTTAAAAAGGATTGACGGTGTAGCCCAGTTGTTGCAAAAGCGCATGAGCTGTCATAGCAGACAGCTCGATGCGAGCGCCTTCAATTAATTGTGATTCAGAAATTTCATAGGCGGCTGCGGTTTGTCCACATAAAATAACTTTCACACCATTATCCATTAAAGCCTTTAATAGTGGCTGATTTGCATTATCTGCGCTATGTACTCGTTGATATACCGATGATTGCAGTAAGTCGATAGAGGCTCGTCCGTGAACGACCAATGCTAATTCAATATTTTCTTTTGCGATTCCAGCGGCAACGTGCATATTTATGAATCGAGCGAGACTATCAAAACGTCGATTTACTTCACCCGCATCAGCGCCAGCGCCCACATCAAAAGCAATTTTAAAGCTATGTTTGCTGTCCATACTTAAACCATCAACGGCCGCATGTTTACCATAACCTTGAATGACGGGACCGGCCCTAAAACCCTCAAGCTCAGCGGCGAACGCGTGAGAACTTACACTGAAAATAGAGCTTAGTAATATAGAACTTACGATGATAGAGCTGAACGATAATTTAGAGAATGAAAAAAATAGTCGCATTGAATAATTCCTTATTTTATAGGCGCTAGCATAGCCCAAGCAGTGCTCATATTCATCCTCTTATTCGCTGTGTGGCGTATATAAACCTTCACAAATATAGCGGCGTAAGATTATGTCTATGCTCACATTGATTTTGCTATCATAATACCAATTCGCTAAAAACCTTACATACAGGCTCTACAACCAGTCGTGCTTCCTATAGAAGATATATTTACTGAGCTAAAATTACACTTAGCTAATGGCAATGTGTTAGTTGTCGCTCCTCCGGGCGCGGGTAAATCAACTTGTTTGCCTTTGTTTTTACTCAGCTTACCTATGTTTGCAAACAGTAAAATTATTATGCTGCAACCACGCAGAATTGCGGCGCGCAATATTGCTTTGTATTTATCGCAGCAGCTCGGTGAGTCTTTGGGACAAACAGTGGGGTATCGTATTAGAGGTGAAAACAAAACCAGCGATAAAACTCGCCTTGAAATTGTAACCGAAGGCGTGTTGACCCGTATGTTGCAGTCTTCACCTGAACTACCCGGAGTGGACTTATTGGTGTTTGATGAATTTCATGAACGCAGCTTGCACGCTGACTTTTCATTAGCCCTGACTTTAGAGGTTCAGCAAGCCCTTAGAGATGATTTAAGGCTGTTGGTGATGTCGGCCACATTAGATGTTGAGGCACTTAAAGGCTTTATGCCGGATGCTCCGCTTCTACAAAGTGAAGGGAAGCGTTTTGAGGTAGATATTCAATACATTCCCAGCCAAGGCAAAGCAAAGGAATACCAAAATATTGTAGAGCGAGTGTGCAAGCTAATTGTTGAAAAGTTTGATGCACACCAACAAGACTGGCTCGTATTCTTACCCGGTGCGGGTGAAATTAGGCGAGCAGCGAGCAAACTCTTAGCTTTGTTGCCAGCAGACACGCTAGCAAATTTGAGTATTGTTACGCTTTATGCTGATTTGCACAAAGATGCACAGCAACAAGCCATCATGCCAGACCCATCAGGAAAACGTAAAATAGTGCTTGCAACCAATATTGCAGAAACCAGTTTAACCATCGAAGGTATTGAAGTGGTGGTAGATAGCGGCCTAGAAAAACGCGCGCATTTTGATTTGCGCAGAGGCATTACACAGTTGAGTATGCAAAAAATATCGCAGGCCTCAGCTACGCAAAGAGCGGGTAGAGCAGGCCGTGTAATGGCGGGGACATGCTATAGGATGTGGGCACAAGAGCAACATCATCGACTTGCACGGCAGTCCACCCCTGAAATACTACAATCAGATATTTCAGTATTGTTGTTGGAAGCGGCGGTGTGGGGTTCATCGCTCAATGAACTCGCGCTAATTGACCGTCCTATTGCGGCGCAGCAAGCCCAAGCTGAGGCGAAATTGCAGCGATTAGGCATACTAGATGATCGCATGCGAGTTAGTCAAAGAGGCAAGCAGGTGCATCAGTTAGGCTCAGATAGCAATATTGCCATGATGTTATTGCGTAGCAAGTCATTGAGTGCCGCGCATCAAAGTATGGCATGTGCAATCGCTGCTCTGTTAGAGAGTAAAGACCCGATGCTGGCATGCGGCAGCAGTGCGCTTTCCTTAAGATTACAATTTTTACAGAACAATCCAAAGCATGCTATTTGGCAAGTGATACGGCAGTGGCATCAAAAGCTTGGTATAACAAAGCAGCCTTGGCCCTTTGAAGATGCGGGTTTAATTATCGCCTTTGGTTTTGTTGAGTGGATTGCGAAGCATCGAGGCGAGGGCCGCTTTATTCTGGCTAACGGCAGTGGCGCATTAATGCCGATTGAAGATGAAATGATGGGGCCTATTGTAAACAGTATATCGCAGCACGATAGTCAATGGATTGCTGTTGGTTTAATGCAAATTACTGATAAACATGCTGACAACGCGATTATTCGTTATGCCGAGGCTTTGCCCTTTAAATTAATTGAAAAGCACTTTCCAGACTTACTGCGAGAAAGCGAGCATGTAGTATGGGATCAAAGTAAACAAAAAATAAGTGCGATTAAACAGCTCTGCTTTGCGCAAATTAGTATTAAGAAAATGCCCCAAGCGAAACCTTCTGTTAAAGCTCTTGCAGATGCCTGGGCCACTCTATTTAAGCAAAAGGGCATTGACATACTGCCGCTCGACAAACGCTGCCAACAGTTAATGATCCGCGCGCAGCTTATTCAATCGAAGGAACAATCGCAAGCACCAAATGCGGGGTTTGATGCCTTATCTGCTGAGGCTTTATTGTTGAATATGAATGATTGGCTATTGCCATTTTTACAAGATAAAACATCATGGCAGCAAGTTACTGCATTACCTTTTTATCAATTGCTTAGTCAGATTTTAAGCTATCAAGCGCTACAAACTTTAAATACCGAACTACCCGAGGCAATGACCATTCCAACAGGGCGAAAGGCGATAATTGAATATAGCGCAGATGGAAAAGCCACACTCGCGGTAAGAATGCAGGAGTTGTATGGATTACAGCAACATCCTACCTTCTTAAACGGCAGTTTGGCTCTGACCTTTGAGTTGCTCTCACCAGCCCAACGGCCATTGCAGACCACTCAAGATCTTGTTGGCTTTTGGTCGGGCAGCTACAAAGAGATACAAAAAGAAATGAAAGGCCGCTATCCACGGCATTTTTGGCCAGACGACCCAGCAAACGCGCCTGCAACGGCTACCACTAAAAAACGAATGCAGTAGCGGCTCGCACTTTCAGTCTTGTGAGCGGCCGTCGCGCAAGTGTTATTCGCTAAGTTATTAAGTGCATAATGGGCTTTGTTACGATTCCCATTCAAACGCAGGATATTCAGGTATTTCAAGTTCCGTACTACTTTCATTATTTTGCTGGTTGAGGTGAGCTTGCTGTTTTAGGGAAACTAGATCAGCTTGCAACTGCTTGCGAAAGTTATACACCGTGCTCCACTGTTTATAAAAATCGTCGGTATTTTCAAGCTCGCCTTTTTCATCAGCTTCTAATAAAGGCCCGAGTATCGCGTAGGCACGAAACAAACGCTCAATTTGGGTTTGCTCAAATTGTGTAATTTGTGCATTTGTGACTGTAGTGGTTTGCTCGCCATTAGACATGGGCTCAGCAGTTTTTAATTGTGAAAAATAACTTACATATTCATCAAAAGGTACACTGTTGGCAGATTGCCACTTACTGACTTCATCATGATTGACCAAGCTCAGCGTGTTGGGCTCAATGACCAAAACAGTTGGTGTACCAAAATAACCAGGGTAACCAAAGCGCTGGGTGATATAACGGACGTCTTGCAAATAGCCAAGATCAAGAAACAAGGTCTTATAATTATCTTGCAGTATTTTGTGCATTGCATCACTAGAAAAGTTTTTTGATAGACCCACGCTGTCGTGACACCAGCTTGACCCTAATACAATCATCGCTAGCTTATTTTCTGACAGGGCTTGTGCAAGCAGAGAATCAATTCTGGTATCTACATTTTCTAATGGGCTGTATTCATATTGTGGCAAAACATCTGTTTTATCGGCAGCTGATGATAATGCGCTGATAAATAACAATACAGACAATGCGAGCATGAACTTAGTGGCTGCGCGAAGATTAGAAATATGTGGCATAAAGTGTGTCCCGTAAACTTAAAATAGAATAGCAAAGAAGGGTAAGAGCAAGTTTGTTAACATTATCACACTTGCGCAGCATGGCAATAAAGTGCGCTGCATTATTGATGCATTTGCTGAATGCGTTTTATAGCTGAGGTATACTCATTTGTAATCGGTTTTATTGCCTATTCTCTGATTGCTTTATTTAACACTGAGTGGATGGTTAGGCGATTTAATTTTATCGCATTATATTTTAGGAAACTTATGGTCACATTAGATCTTCAAGCAATACAAGCTCTCAGCCCAGACAAACGTTATGCATATTTACTTAAGTCTGTAGTACATAATCAAGAAATCTGGATTTTAACTGACGAACATGGCTGCGTTATGCTCAATACGGAAGATGAAGATTGCGTGCCGGTTTGGCCGAGTGAAGCCTTCGCTCAACAATGGGCAAATGGCGACTGGGAGACCTGTGTCGCTAAATCAATTACTTTAAAAGTATGGCAGCAGCGTTGGACTCATGGTTTAACGGATGATGATGTTGAACTTGTGGCTTTTCCGCTAACCGAAGATGACGGCTATATTGTAAGTGCTCAAGAGTTTGAAGAAGATTTGAGTAAAAGCGCTTAAAAAACTACCAGTGGCTGTCATCTATTATTGTGATAGCCGTTCATAACAAATATAAATAGATCACCATTACATGTTCAAGCCTCCCTTAGCCCTTGTATTATAAGTTAAATTAATGGGGTGCTGAGGGCTTTCCCCCTACACTGACGATTAAACTTTTACATTAATTAAACATCTTTTTTACATTCTTAGTAAATGTTTGATAGATTAGAGGTATTACGTTGTTTAACACGTGCGCATCTTTTAAAAATTGGGTTTTGCGTTAGCGTTAAATTTCGTAACTAATAACAATAACAAAACCCTTTTGCATTACTATGAGAGCACACTATGAGTCAGGATTTGTCGCAAAAATTTACACGCAAGCCGTTAGCGGTTTTGGTCGCCCTTTCAATGGGTTTTATGGCGAACATCGCCGTTGCACAAGAAACACAGGAGACGCAGGAGTCACAGCAAGCGGAGGATGAATTTGAAGTCATCATGGTAACCGCATCTAAGCGCTCTACTGGGTTACAGTCTACCCCTATCGCTATATCAGTAACCAGCGCAGAAGATATCGCGCAAACAAAAGTATTAGACATAGGTGACTTACAAAGTTTGGTCCCTACGCTACGTGTAACTCCCTTACAACGCTCTACCAATACTAACTTTTCAATTCGTGGTTTTGGTAATGGTACCAATAACACCGGCATTGAGCCTTCGGTTGGCGTATTTATTGATGGCGTATATCGTTCAAGAGCCGCCGCTCAAATAGGCGACTTACCGCGACTAGAACAAGTAGAAATCTTAAGTGGTCCGCAAAGCACACTCTTTGGTAAAAACGCTTCAGCAGGTGTTATCAATGTTCGTACTGCCGCCCCTTCTTATGATTTTGAAGCCAAAACAGAAGCTACCATTGGTAATTATAATCAACGCATCGTGAAAGGTTATGTCACTAATGGCGTAAATGATACCTTCGCGCTAAGCCTTTCTGGTGGTATGAACACTCGCGACGGGTTCACCGAAAGTGTTGTCGGTTTAAGTGATATGAATGACCGTGACCGTTGGAATATTCGTGGACAAGCTCTTTATGAGCCAACAGCCGACACAACAGTACGATTTATTGCTGATTACAGCGAAATAGATGAGAATTGTTGTACGGTTGCTGACGTTATTAATGGCCCAACTACCGCTGCTGTTCGCGCTCTAGGCGGCGTAGTGCTAGACACTGCAGACCCATTTGCCTATCAGTCTGCACTTAACAATGACTCAGTAAACTTTGTTGAAGACGGCGGGTTCTCATTGCAAGTTGATGTAGACTATGGTGACTTCACACTTACATCGATTACCGCTTTAAGAAACAATAAATCAGGTTATTTTTCAGACGTTGACTACACCTCGCTTGATATTTTGACCGAAGATGGTCGCACCGACATAGAAACCTTTACTCAAGAGTTTCGTTTAACTTCAAATGGTGATAACACCTTTGATTGGATGATAGGCGGTTTTTACTTTGATGAGACAGTAGATACTGGCGATACTCTGTTTTATGGGTCTGGCACGAGACCATACTTCGATGCATTGGGCTTAGCACCATTGCTCGCTGGCACCGAGGGCGTATTCGGATTTGCTCCTGGTACCTTTTTTGCTTCTGGGCCCCAGATAGACACTAATTTTATGCAAGAAAACAAAGCGTTTTCATTGTTTGTGAGTTTAGATTATGACTTAACAGAGAATCTTACTGCGACCTTAGGCCTTAGTTACACCGATGATGAGAAAGACGTCACCATCAATCAAGACAATACTGAAGTATTATCGTCGCTTGACTTAAACGCTACGCCGACCTTATTTGGTGTGCCTTTAAGTTCTATTCCTGATTTAGCTCCATTTGTACCAACCTTGCAGGGTGTTCAGTTTTTACCTCAGCAGTTAATATTTCCAAATGCGGTTGAAAATGGAAACAGTAACGATAGTAAAAGTACTTATAGTTTTCGCTTAGCGTATGAGTTAAATCGTAATGTGAATTTCTTTGCAACCGCTGCGACCGGTTTTAAAGCGACATCTTGGAACTTATCGCGCGATACTCGTCCGTTTCCTTCTGATCAAGCTAGACTTGATGCGGCAGGCTTATTAGAAAATAATCAGAGTTACGGAACGCGCTTTGCTGGTCCTGAAGAAAGTACGGTTTATGAATTGGGTATGAAAACACGATTCAAAGAAGGTGCGTTTAACATCACTGTATTTGACCAAACCATTGAAGGTTTCCAGTCAAGCACCTTTGTTGGTACAGGTTTTGTGCTTGCCAATGCGGGACAACAAGCAACAACTGGTATCGAGTTTGATTCAGTATACCGCCCAACTGATAATATTGACTTAACGTTTGCTGGTATTCTACTTGACCCAGTTTATGACTCATTCGTAGGTGCCTCGGGCATTAATGGTCCGGTTGATTTAAGTGGTGAGAAGCCATTTGGTATTCACGAGCGTAGTTTTAATGCAGGCATTACCTATAACTATGATCTCGATAACGGTATGTATGGTTATGTGCGCTTAGACTTACAACACGAAAGTGAAGTATCGCTAGTCTCTAATGTACCACCTGAATTGAAGCGTGAAGTAAACATGGTGAACGCAAGTGCCGGTATAAGCTTAGATAACGGACTAAGCTTTCAAGTTTATGTGCGTAACTTAAACAATGATGAGTTCTTCCTAACGGCTTTCCCACCGCCAATTCAAGCAGGAAGTTTCAATGCTTATCCAAGTCAGCCACGCTTGTTTGGTGTGTCTGTGTCGTATATGTTTGATTAGTAAATGTGTTTAACTAGTCGCAATTAGACAAATAAAAAGGCAGCCAGTTGGCTGCCTTTCTTATATGTGCTTTATTAAATAGCTTAATTAACCTTCACCAGCCAGTTGAACTTATCTTCAGCCTTACCCCATTGAATGTCATTTAAGGCTTGGCGTAATTGTAATGTTTTAGCGCCAGCCTCACCCGAACCGACAGTGTACTCTTTATTATTATGAATGAAGGTTCCAACCGGTGTTAATACTGCTGCAGTTCCGGACAATGCCGCTTCTACGCCTGCTTTTTGTGAGCGTTCGAGCAGTTCATCTACACTAATGTCACGCTCCGATACTGTCATACCCATATCGGCCGCAAGCGTTAATACCGAATCTCTGGTAACCCCATGTAAAAATGTGGAGTCGAGTGCTTTAGTTATAATTTCATTGCCGTCAATTAATAAAAAATTAGCCGCACCCGTTTCTTGAACTTCACCATTTGGACAGAACAAAATTTGGTCTGCCTGTACCTCTGATCTCGCGCGCAAAATAGGACCTAAGGCACTGGCATAGTTACCACCACTTTTTACCATTCCCATATGGGGCGGGCAGCGCATACCAGTGTCGTCTAATAATAAACGCAAGGGTTTTAGGCCACCTGCAAAATAATCGCCCACCGGAGACAGAAGTACATACATCATTGATGTCAGCGAGGGGGCTGCAGCCTTTCCAATCGAAGCTTCAGTGCCAATATGAGTTGGGCGAATATACATCGAACCGGGAGGCTCTGGTGTTTGATCAGCATATTTAGCCACTAGTTCGGTGATCATACTCGAGATTTGAGAGGTGTTTATAGCGGGAAGTGAGAGTAGTTCACTGCTTTGCTTAAAGCGTTTGATATTTTGGTCCATACGAAAGATGTATATACCACCGTCGTCATGACGAAAGGCCTTCAGGCCTTCAAAGCATGTGCTTGAATAATGTAAAACATGCGCCCCAGGATGCAAAGGAATGCTGTCAGATGATACTAAAGTGCTTTGACTCCATTCATTATTCTCATACCTTGCTAATGCCATTTGCGGCATAAATACTGTACCAAACACAGCCATTACAATTTCCTAAAATAGAAAGAACATAGTTAATACGAAGATCATACATTAAAACGTGGCATTGGAGAATAATACTGTTGTTATCAATTTCTATCGGAACACATTTGCAAAAGATAAAAAGGGGAATTTAAAAAGCGTGGTATTCGTATCGAGCTCGCGTCTCAAATTGAAACATACATAAATTTGATAGCGATCAATGTTAGCTATGTGCGCAAAAGCTATTGTAATTCTCCCTAGATCGTTTTGATTAACATGATTTAGACGTCAAATTATATCGTTTTTGGAGAGCCATAATGACAAAGCTAACTTTTCACGGAGCAATTGAGGGCGTTACCGGCTCTTGTTACTTACTCGATAATGGCAGTTCTAAGATATTGCTTGATTGTGGATTATTCCAAGGGCGTCGAAAGGAAGAAGAGGGAAATATTCAGCCATTCCCTTTTGACATAGACGAAATAGATGCGGTTGTTCTATCTCATGCTCATTTAGATCATTCAGGTCGCTTACCTTTGTTAGTTGCGCAAGGTTTGTCTTGCCCAATTTACATGACCTTCCCAACCCTTGAATTGATTGATGTATTACTGAAAGACGCCGCTTCACTTCAACAGCGCGATGCTGATTGGGAAAATAAACGCAAACGTCGCGCTGGTGAAGATGAAATTCAACCTCTTTACGACTTAGATGATGTTGAAGCTACCTTAGATATTTGCAGAGGTCTTGATTATCACAAGAAAGTCAGCGTTGCTGACGGTATTCAAATTAATTATTTAGATGCTGGCCATATTCTTGGTTCGGCTATTGTTGAAGTTTATATAGACGATGAGGGTGTAGCTAAAAAGCTAGTGTTCTCTGGTGATCTAGGAAATTCACAAGCCGCCTTGCTTGAAGATCCTGAAAGTGTAGAAAGTGCCGATGTATTGCTTTTAGAATCTACCTATGGCGATAGAGAGCACCGCTCAATGGAGGCAACACTACAAGAGTTTGAAGACGTCATTGAAGAAGCTTCTCAAAATGGTGGAAATATACTCATCCCTTCATTTGCAGTTGGAAGAACCCAAGAAATATTATTTAGACTCGGTGAGTTGTATCAAAAAGGTAAGTTACGACAACAAGCCGTGTATCTAGATAGCCCGATGGCAATTGCCGTTACAGAAATTTATCATCGTTATCAAAACGTATTTAATAGCGAAGACCGTTTAGCAATGGGCGGTCGAAACAACCAACAAAGTCTGCATAAGTTCTTACCTGTATTACGCTATTCGAGTAGCACAAAAGAATCCATGGCACTCAATAGAATAGACAGTGGTGCTATTTTTATCGCTGGCAGCGGCATGTGCAATGGTGGGCGTATTCGCCACCATTTAAAACATAATTTATGGCGAAATCAATCTCATGTCATTTTTGTTGGATTCCAAGCGATAGGAACACCAGGCAGAGCGCTCGTTGACGGTGCTAAAACGTATAAAATTGGCGGCGATACCATAGCAGTTAAAGCAAAAATTCATACAATGGGAGGCTTTTCAGCGCATGCTAGTCAGTCACAACTAATTGACTGGGCGACTAAGTTTAGAGGCAATATGCCCAAACTGTTTCTAGTGCATGGCGAGGAGAAAGCCAAGCTTGCGTTGCAATTAGCGCTAAAAGCAAAAGGCGTGGATTCAACTATTCCCAGCTTGAACCAAACGATACAATTTTAAACAACGAGGGGCAGAAAAGTCCCAACTATCCAAACTGCAAAAAACACTAGCATCACACCTGTCGTGTGAGCGGCTAGTGTTGGTGCATTGCGCTAAACTATTAGGTTTTGGGTTTGTTCAACGCGCAAGTATTGATGCCGAGTAAGGAGTAAAGCGGGCATAGCCCGAATGCGCCTGTTAACAAAGGAACAACACCAATATAGCCCCACAGCCCCACAGTACCAGTGGCAGCAAGTGCAATCAAAATTACACCTGCGATAACGCGCAATGAGCGATCTAAATTACCTTCATTCTTTTTCATCATGTTTTCCTTTAATGGGGCGTAATGCCACAAACATAAGTTTAGGAGATGTTTAAATATAAATACAGTGTGAGTGCCCACAAAAGATTGTGGCCAATACTTAATGAAAACTCACTTAGAATTACGCTTTTGTCATTTAAATAGCAATACACTTAACCAAGTAGCACATGCCATAATTATTGCGATAGTAACTAAGGCTGAACCTAAATCTTTTGCGACGCCAGATAGTGGATTGATTTCTAAACTAATTCTGTCAATAACCACCTCAATAGCTGTATTTACGATTTCCATCATTAAAATAAACACAATTGAAACGATAAGCAGCGCTCTAAGTGCAAAAGTGTCGGCCACTGCATAGCTAAGTGGAATAGCAACAATTAAAAGTAAGCATTCTTGTTTGAATGCAGCTTCATTATTGATTAACCATTGTAGACCTCTGAGTGAGTTTTTACTTGCAAGCCATATTCTTAAGAATCCTTGCGATTTGTTTTGATGATCAAATGTCATTACTCTAACTCCATGCTTGGCGAGTCCGAATCAGTGCCTGATTCAGTCGCTTGGTACATCGCCAGATAATTACGCGTCTTACATAAGGAAATCAAATCATTTTCATCTTGGTAAGCGGTACTCGCTACATTAGTGATGCCCAATAGAGTGTCAAATAAGTTATCGTGCGAAGCCGCTTTGCTTGCTTGGTTGTGTAGGCAAGTTAAATTGTAGTTATCTAACATAGCATTGTTCCAAAATAGCATGGGTACATGCGTTTGCTCCTTTGGTGCGAAGGCGAAAGGTAGACCGTGCAGATAAGCGCCTTTCTCGCCTAGCGACTCGCCGTGGTCAGACACGTAAAGTAGCGATGTTTCTCTTCCTGAACTCTGTGCTAGCGCCTTTAACTTCAAAATAATTTCATTTAGCACAAAGTCTGATTAAGCAATTGTATTATCATAAGTGTTGACTAGCGATTGCATTGAACAATGTTGAATATCACTGCGAGGACAATCTGGAGAGAAAACACGTTTATCAGCAGGGTAGCGTCGGTAATAAGTGGGTCCGTGCGATCCCATCATGTGCAATACAATGAGTGTGTCCTTATGACTCAATTGCGCTAGCTTATTGGCTAAAGGAGCAAGTAAGGCTTGGTCTAAACAATATTCGTTATCGCAATACTCCTTGCTTCTGTCGGGCTTAATTTCAATCGTATTTATTCGAGCACATACGCCTTTACAGCTGCCATTGTTGTTGTCAATCCATAACACATCCATACCTGCTAGTTGCGCAATATCAACCACATTTTGTTGTCTGGTTGCCATTGGCTTAGTGTATTGATCATGAGTGAGTTGCGAAAACATGCAAGGTACTGAGACTGCAGTGGCAGTGCCACAAGAGGTAATTTGCTGAAAAGAAACTACGCCAGCGGCTTTGGTTAAGGGGTTGGTGTCTTTAGTGTATCCATTTAACGAGAAGCTTTGCGCGCGAGCGGTTTCACCTAAGACTAATACCGTAACATGACCCATCTGACTATTGGGTACAACAATTGGCGTTTTATCCAACATAACAAACTCATCAGGGGGCGAAAAATAATGTTGATTTGTATATCGGTAGGCTGAATTTATGAATTTAAAAGGTGTAATGTATTGTACAAGCTGATGATTATTTCTGCCTATGGCGGCATAGTTTGCAAAAAATAGTACCCATGTAAGGGCAATTAAGGCTGCGCATACGCCGAGTAATTTTACTCTAGCAGTAATAGCCTTAAAAAAAGAAATGGGTTTCAGCTTAAGGGCTAATACCATTAATGAAGGTATGATGCCGGTGAGTACAATAAAGCTAAACGCACCGAAATTTAGATAGGAGAGCGCTTCGCCACTATCGCTTTCGATAATATTTTGAACCATGGAAAAGTCGAATATAACGCCATAGTTTGAAGTAGCATAGGCCATGACACTCGACATCATGATCAGTGAAATTATAGCGGGCTTGAGAAAGGGGCCTATCACAATTGACGATATCAGAATAACGAACAAGCTAATAAACAGCACCGGCACACTCGCGAGAAACCACAGGTTATGTTCAGGAAGCGCCATCACTGCATGGTATATCTGTAATAAAAGCGTAAGGTTTAGTGCCAATACCAAATAAGCACTGCTCATCACAATAATGGTGTTTGCAGACACATTTGAGAGTTTTTTAAACGTGGCTTTGAGCGAGGTATGAGCCCCATGTTCGGAGTAAATACGCATATTATATTGCCTTAAAATGATTGTTTAGTGGTAACGCGAAACTCTAGATTGCTCACATTCGTGTCAGTGGAAAGGGGTTTAATGATGTCGAAGTGAATCACCTGAGATTCGCTTGAATGGGTCGAATATAAGCGCGCACCAATACCCATTGACGCTAGCGTATTTGGATTGGTGTTTGGGCTAGTGCTTGATAAAATACTATCGCCATATGCTTTGCCAATATCAATAAATGCTGCACCACCTAATTCAAAAAATTTATATATATTAATGCGTGGATAATAGCGAGCTTCAAGCGAAAGTTGTGAGGTGTTGGCGCCATGTTGATATTGTAAGGGGTAGCCTCTTACGCCACTTTCACCGACTATGGCAACGGGTCTATCAAAAAACTGCTTATTGCTGAAAGTATTTTCATTTTTAATATAACCTGCCCAGTAATCATTGATGGTATGGAAATATTCGGTTGAAAAACGAAAAAACGTTCTGTTGTTTGTTATTTTCTCAGAGTAACGCTCACCTTCAGCGTACGCGTTGAAGAAAAGAAAACCAGATTTTGCTATCTCTATTCCTTTACTTAAAGATGCTTTGTATAGAATAGAGGGTGAGAATAAACTATCATTATTACGGTTATAGTCATTGCTACTAGCGCCGATATCGGCTCCCAATATCAGATTACCATGCCATCCTAAGTTAAAATCTTCAATTTGATTTATAAGGTTAAAATTAACCAATTCACGAAAGTCTTTTTGTAAATACTCCATGCTAGCAAACGGGTAGTTAAACTCTCTATTTTTTGGCAAAAGTGGGCCATTATTGCTAGGTATTGCGGTTAAATTTTGGTCATAAAACAAGTGGCTTTCTCGGCTATAGCCTAAGCCAAATCGAAGGGTCGAGTATTCTGTGTCTGAGTATAGTTTCTTCCAGTGTATTGTGGTTAAGGATTGGTCATGATTAAACTGCGTTATCGTTGTGCCATTTTGACGTATAGTATCGATTTGATTGAAGTTATCAAACCCAAATCTATAGGCATAAGGCGTATCGAAACTGACAAAGTCCTTTGTTAAAAAAATTGAATGAGAACTCCCATCATCATTATTGCTGAGGCGAATGTCAGCATTAATATTTTGTCCTAAGAATAGAGGGAAGCTTGTTTTTAATTTATATCCAGAGCGCTGTTCGTTTTTAAAGTATTCAATATCAGCATTAATCCCTAAACCGAAAAGGTTATGGTCCTTTATCCCCAGGGCATATTCGTTAACACCGCCTTCTCTACCGAAGTCAATGGTTGGTGTGAGTGACCAGTTATCCCATGTTTTTACGAGTATTCGCCCATCATCGTCTTGCGTGACCAAAGCATCTCTTAAGTAACTCAGATTCCTAAGATGGCGCTCGAGTTCTGCCAAATCTGGTTCAGTAATCTCGCATTTTTTTAAGAAAAACGCGCTTTCATTTACAAGCGTGCCCGGGCGCGTATTGTAATGCAGGATATTTGCCCACTGGTGCAATATTATAGTGTCTGGCTCACTAAGGTCGAATATATCGTTGGTTTCAAATGATACTTTACTTGATTGGTCGCATTGAGGTTCTTCTGTTGCAAGTGCGCTTGCGCTGGCGAGCAGTGGTAGGCATATAAAAAAAACAAGTTTTCGATTCATGGTCACCCTTATTGAAGAGCTTAGATGGTATTTGAGAAAGCTTAAGATAGTCTTAAGTAAAACTTATTGTTTAAACTTGCTTTCTTTTACACTTTCTTAAGTCTGTCTTAAGATTACTCGCCTATCTTAGTGCCATCAGTTAAGTAATAGGCATTCGATATGAGTCAAACAACAACAGCGCAGGATATTTCGGTAAGTGTTGTGGTCCCCGCTAAAAATGAAGCAGACAACATTCATAAGTTGGTGACTGAAATTTGCCTAGCATTTGAAGGTCGCGACGACTTTGAAATTATATACGTAGATGATGGCAGTAATGATGCAACTGCTGTCAATGTGGTCAAAGCTGCATATGCATTCCCTAATAAAGTCAAACTGATACAGCATGAACAATCAGTGGGCCAAAGCACCGCCATTTATTCTGGTGTTAAGGCTGCAAAAGGTCGTTTGATTGTGACTTTAGATGCCGATGGCCAAAACAATCCGGCGGATATTGCTAAGCTGCTCATGTTTGCAATACGATATTCAATGTCTAGTGATTTTTGCATTGCTGGATATCGTAAAGCGCGCAAAGATACTGCATGGAAACGATTTCAGTCCAAAGTCGCAAATAAAGTACGCTCCACCCTGCTAAAAGATGACACACCCGATACCGGTTGTGGTCTGAAGGTGTTTCCTAAAGCGACATTTTTAAAGTTACCGTACTTTGATCATATGCATCGCTACTTACCAGCATTGATAAAGCGCGTGGGCGGTAGCATCGATATTGTGGAGGTTAGTCATAGAAACCGAGAACACGGGCAATCCAAATACGGTATGTGGGGGCGTTTGTTTGCAGGACTG
>Ga0307966_1001533_pt1 | contig 18174 bp, 19 predicted proteins | sample OrgLakmetagen646_FD_203141 | JGI IMG/M metagenome (GOLD analysis project Ga0307966, IMG submission 203141) | Saline water microbial communities from Organic Lake, Antarctica - #646 | ecosystem: Environmental > Aquatic > Non-marine Saline and Alkaline > Saline | place: Antarctica: Organic Lake... | reverse complement strand
TAAAAGAAGTTGGCGATTTTGAAGCACAAAACTGTCTGCCACCACAAAACTTGATACGAAGCACAAAGCTTCATTTAACCACTGAACCGCCAATTTTTTGTAGGTGCTGTTATAGGGCGTTTTTCTCATTTAGTCAATATCGTCTTTATCGCTTTTTTGTAGTCTTCGTCATAAGTAACTTTTCCGTTTTCGTCTTCACCGTCATAAATTACAATTTCATAATCTTTAATGTTATTGCCTACAATTTTGTAAAAGCTTGTCCAATTTCGACCTGACATAACCATATTGTCAATAAGGTCATATTTTGGTAGATAATTCGGGTTTTTGATTTCTTCAAATCCTTTTATTTTTCTTATGAAGCCTAAGTTTTTGTCAATAATATATAAGTTGTATGTCCAATTGCTTCTTACGTCAGAGATGTTTTGAATGAGGATGTCCTTGATATTATCATTGTTAAAGTCAGTAAACTTAACTTCCTGAATTGTGCTTTCAATTGTGTCCCGAAAAATTTCAATACTTCGTCCATTTTGTTGCTTGATAGTAAGAAATATAAACTTGTATTTAGGTTCATTAACCTTATTCGTGTCAAGTGGAATTAATTTGATAGAAATTCCTTTGTCGGCATAAATAGAGTCACAATTTATTTCGACTATTTCAGAATTGTCAGTCGGGTTATTGGTCAAACTATTTTGATTTATAGTTATACTATCGAGTTTGGAAAGTTCTTTGTTTTGTCCAACATTGTTACAACTCGTTATCGTTGCGAAAATTGTCAATATGTAAATTAGTTGTCTCACTGTTGTCTTTTTAAAATGCCCGCTAACGTGTTTGTGTATGATTAGTTGCGTGGTTAAGCACGTAATTTAGCAAATAAAAACGGAAGAGAAAATACGCGAGGATTTTCGTAAGTAATTTAAAACCAAGCAATTAATTATACACGGTGTTGGCAGTAGTTTTTTATTCATTTGTTATTTGTTCTTGCATCTTTTCAATATCTTTTATAATTGGTTTTACATCTTTATTTAAAGCTCTTTTGCTTATCCAAAAAGTAAAAGCATAAAATAAAGCAAGCCCTATTAATGTTATTATTTTTAAATTAAGGGTAAGTGGTAATACGCTTTCAGCAATATTATTATTCCAGTTGTAATCGATTGGGTTTTCCAATCCTAAAATAAATATAAAATTCATAAAAAATGGCGGAATTGTATACCAATATAAAGCAGAATTTAATAAATTTGATTGTTGTAACATTATTGTTTTCTGATTGTTAAGTTGTTTGGTTACTGTTAATGAAATATCAGTTTTAGTATTCTGTAATTTTGACTTTCTGAATTTTACAATAACAAATACAAACCAAGCAATTGCCAAACCACAAGCAACTTTAGTAATAGGAAATGGGATTTCGAATAATAAATATCCAAAAATGAGTATTCCAATTATTGAGGCAAAAATCTCTCTAATATCTCTACTTCTTATTTTTTTCTGGATGCTGTTTATTTTAGTATTGAATTCTTCTGTCAACTGTTTTGTTTCAATTGATATTTGTCCTGATTGAGAAGAATTATTCCAAATATTTTTTAATTCTTGTTCTAACATTTTAGTTGATTTTTAGAGTGATGCATTCAAATAATTTTTTCCGAATCCGCTTCATTTTAACTGCTATATGGTTTTCTGTTAATCCTGTGATTACTGCAATTTCTTTATAGGACAAATCATCTAAATAAAGTACAATAATAGAGGTGTCAATTTCATTTAAAGCTGAAATACATTCTTTTAAATATTTGTGCTTTTCTTGTTCAGAAGTGTCTATTTCTTTTTCTGTTGGTGTATAATGAATTGATTCAAACCTATCTGTCTTGCTATAATTTTTATCAAGTTTCATTTTTGAACGCAAACAAACATTAATAGTGATTTTATACACCCAGGTATCGATAGAAGAATTACTTTTAAATGACTCAAGTGATTTCCAAATTTGATAAACTACTTCTTGAAAAAGGTCTTGAGGTTCGATTGGAACAACAGCATAAATATTACAAATTCTGTATATTTTATGCTTGTTATTTTTAATTATTTTTTCAAAATACTTATCCTCTTGCCGTTTGTTCATTCTGTTTTTTTAAATTGTTTTTAGATGAACTTATAAGCAAAAACTCAATAAAAAAACCACAGATAAGAATAAGACTAATCTCTTTATATGATTCGCCCAAGACTATGTAGCAAGTGATTAATAAAATAGCCCAAACAATACTACTAATTATTTGAATCCGAGTTAAAATTTGAATTAATTTCTTTGTGTTTTCCATTTTCTTAAAATTTAGATTATTGTTTTTATTGTCTCTATTATAGTTAGTGACAAGTTTTAAGAAAATATGACAGAAAATTGTAATTTTTTATTTCGCAACGTTTTTTTAAATTACTGCCAACGGTCTTGTATATGAAACGTAGCGTGTAAATAGATGATAACTTTTCAGATTAAACACGAGCCGAATTTTTATTTTTTCTATTTATTTTTAATTTCTAAATATACAAAAATAAAAATTTGGTGGACTTAATAAAGAAGCCAAAACCTCTTGGATAGCCTGAAATAGCTATGTTTTATATACGTTGTTATCACACGTATATTGCTTATTTTTTTAATAATATTCTTTTAATTTTGAAAGTATTTATTTTTACCATCCAAACTATAAATGTCTCCTCCTACATAAATTTTATCAAATTTAACTGTGATGTATGTTGGGTCTTTATATTTGAATGGAATAACTAATGTTAAATTATAATCAACAATACCCCAATTCTCATAGCCGTTTTTACTTACAGCATATAAATCATATTTTTCTAATGTTGATAGTTCAAATAAGTAGAAGTTATTCAAAATACGTCCGAAATTATCCAGCATACCTCTACGATTAGTATTTTTATATCTAAAGAAAATAAGAGAACTATTTTTATCAATTAATCTCCTGTAAAGAGGCTCGGTATATTCGATTCCATCATATGTCATTAGTCCATAATATTGGTAAGGATCCTGGCTAGAGTCTTTTGCGTAATGAAAAAGTCCATCAATATAATTTAATTTTCGTTCAATCCATTCGTACTTAAAGTCTATTACGATGTTACCTTTGTCATCTATAACACCAAATCTGTGATTAATAGAAACAATAAAAATTGTGTGATTTTTAGAATAATCATAATAGGCTCCCCGTATGCCATCGTATATTCTAGCAATTATTAAATCACCTTTGTTATTGTGAATACCAATTTTACCATTTAAAAGGACCCAATAGTAAATCTGAGAATTTGAATTAGTTTTAACAACAGAACCTACTACAATTTCGTAAATTGGTGGAATAATTAATTTTCCTTCATTATTTATAGCCCCACATTTATTATTTATAAATATTCTTATCCAAAAATTTTCTGTCTCTTCGTTAGAGACAGAGTCAAAAATAAAATCGAAAAGCTTATTACCGAATCTGTCTATAATTCCGTATTTACCTGATGAATAATCTAGGACCGATAAAAAAGAGTCGGTTAGATAAAATATTTCATTTTTATTATCTTGAATTATTAAATTTAAGTTAGAATCTAAAAGACTAAAGTTTTCATTTTCTAAAATAATATATTTATCATAAAGTGAAATATTTTTATAAATTAATGAAATTACAATTACACCACTTTTTTTAATTACTCCATATAATTTGTTAGAACTAGATTTTACTCTATAATATTCGCTGAATGGTGTTATTTCTTCATAAATTGCTTCTATTATTACATCTCCCGAAAGGTTAATAATCCCAAAGTATTTATTTTTATTTCCATATTTTCTTATACTTGCTTCTTTGAGGTTTTCATCAGTTGAAATATGACTAAAATCGATAGGTGTAACATCTGAACCGTTGGATAATAATAGTCTGGTCTTTTTTATTGGTTCGAAGGTGGTAATTTGAAACAATTCTTTTCCAATAAATTTGATAGATTGATAGGCCAGTGGAATGATTTCAATACCTTGTTTGTTTATAACACCGTCTTCATATTTATTATTTCCAATACGAATTGATACTTTGAAGAATTCATCACTCAATTTTCTAGTTTCATCCCAATTCGGTTTGATACTATATATAAATTCTTCAGTAACGACACCCCATTTATTTTTTAGTCTATATGGTGTTTGTTCAGAATTTTTGAAATACTCATTTATTTCATCAATTAATTTATCTAAATCATTAATTGGTGGTTTGTCACTGCATAACTTAGTGTTTTCAAACACTTGTCTTGCGTCTAAATAGTTCTTTTCAGCATAATAAAGTTCACGCCCTATATTCAAATTGGTTTCATAGCACCCTAAATCATTAATTTCTTTTAATATATTCTCACTTTTAGACATAAGGTTTTTTGTTATGTGTGGTAACGTTTTGCAAATAGGCACATGCGGCTAACAAGTGTGAACGTTTGCCGCTTGGGCTTATTTGTTGTTATGAGCATTCGACATTTATTTTCCGAATCTATACTGAATTCCGAGCAAAGGTAAGTTATAGCCATGTAAGCTACTAACCCTAATAGGATTATTCGTTGAAAAACTAAAAGTAATCCATAGCTCAGCAATTGATTTTATTGGTTGAAAATTAAGATCTACTAAAAAACTCCAATAAAATAATTTACTATTATAGTATTCGTTGCTAGGATAACAATTAGGGCAATAGTTCCCCATAAATAACCCTGTTTCAGTGTATAGTTCTATTCTTTTCTTATCCATTATTTTGTATTTTAAAGTTGGTCCAATCAGGTAATGCCAGCTTTTAAATGATGGAGACAAGTTGCTTTTTACTCTTACCAAATAATTTCTAAGCCCTAAATAAATTTTGCTACTTAAATTTACATTAAAAGATGTGCTAATACTCAGCTCACCATAATTACTTTTAATTACATCAGAATAACTCTCTTGATAATAAAACACACTAGTCCCTGCTTGTAACTTATTTGCAATACTTTTTTCTTGAGCCAATGAAATATTACTCATCAAAAAAATAAGAATGAATATCCTATAAATTTCTTTCATTTACTATTTGTTTAAAAAATATACGATAATCCAATATTTGGAAGAGATCTCCAACGTCCAGGAAAAAATTTAAAAATACAGAACGACAGATCAACATTAAAACCTTTAAAAATATCAAAACTTAATCCAATTGGTCTTAATCTCAATAATGCGTAATTTAGACCGCCATTTTTAGATACTGGAAAAATATTTTCTTCAGAGTTATAATAATTAGTTAGAGATATTGAGGTCTCTGCAAAAAGTAATAGCTTTACGTTCAGGTTTTTACTCAGAAAGTTTATTGGATGGTTGTAACGTCCTAATATTCCAAGTCCATAATTGTCACTGGGAAGTTCAAGATTTTCCAAAGTACTAAATGCAGTTTGATACTCACCAATTAATCCAATTCCAAATCTATCAGAAATTAAATATATGAAATATGGTTCTAAGCGAATTTCAATAGTATTAGATTTTCCAATTGGATGAAAATCTGTTGTGTTAGCATAGTACCCATTAAACCTCACTCCAGCAATATTTCTGTTTGTATTTTTAATTTGTGAAAATAAATTAAAAGAAAATGTGAATATTAGAATTAGTATTACCCTCATATTTGATGATGTTTAAAAATCCGTAGATAAAAAGTAACTTTCTATCTACGGATACAATATTTTTAATGAATAACTGATGATGTTCTGTTGTTCAAAAATGACAACCCACCATAAAATGGGATTTTTTGCCAACCATGAAAACCAACAAAACTCGCCATTCTATGCCTATATAACCATTTATTATAAAGATGGACAAAGGAGAATATGTTTAAATTGTTTATTGCTGATGTACGGTTATTCCAACCAGGTGCCATAAAAGGGACAACTGGAGAAAACATTACCCATGCCGAACCGCCAAAATATGAATCGTGAATTACCGTAGGAGCTTTAGGATAGGCTCCAAATATATCGTTGTAAAGAGAGTCTTGAAAATTGAGATATCTATCTCGTAGATCTTTATCGTTATTATATTCATCTTCAGAAAACGGATTATCATTTAAATAATTCGAAATTAAAAGTTCAAAGCTGTCTACTTTTCTTAATTCATAGCCTTTATTATCTATGAAATCATGATATTCACTTTCTATTGTAAATGAATTGATTACCACTTTTTTTTCTTCCGAAATTGAATCGATCGAGCCTTCAATTATATTTGTAAAATCAATTTGACCCAAATCATACTCAGGATTGACCATCTTTTCGTTATTTAGATAATATTCAAAAAAGATTGTTTCACCATCGTATTCAATCTCTGAGACCAATTCGCCGTTTTTAGGTTCAAAATTACTTTTTTCATTAATTGGTTTCGAGTTATTCTCTAATTTTTGCTTTTTGCAAGAAACGAAGCTTGATACCAATATTGTAAGTAACAAGCCACCATAAATTAACTTTTTCATAATGCTAAATTTTAATTAATAATATGCCTTTCTTTAATTTTGGGAGCATTCAGCGTTTAACTCTCCCGCTATAAACAAAATACTATATGGCAGTCGCTAAATCGGTCTATTTGGTTTCTTTCTAAAGCAGTGTCCTTTACCGTTATTGAGTGCGTTCAATCTTGCTCATAACGGTTTCCAAATAGGCACAGGCGGCTATCACGTATGAACGTTCGCCGCTTGGGCTTATTTGTTGTTATGAGCTATAATATATAATCTAAATCTCAACCATCTATATAGACACTTAATGAATCAAAATATATACTTAACTAAAGTTATTCATTATTTGGATTGTTTAATTTTGATAATAAAATTTTCAAACCTCCAGAAATAAAAGCTCCTCCACCTCTTACATCAAAAGTAGCATCACTATCTAGATTTAAGTTGTCTGAAAAAACATATTTTCCAGAAAGTATTGGATTTAGTCCAAAACGGTGGGTATATCGAATAACAAACCTTAATCTATCAGAAAGTCGAATTTCATGAGAAGCTCCTAAATATGCACCAAAAGAGTATCTTGAATAGGATTCTATATTGCGTTCGATTTGATAGCTTAATCCTGTTTCGGGCTCTTCGACAATGTAAGTTGCTGAATGGTTTAAGAAGCTTTGGATATCAGATTGAGTTTTATTTGAAACCCCGAAAAACAAACCCGTATGTAGATTTAAAAAATGGAATTTATTTTTGCCAATAATACGGTATCCGCATCCAATTTGGAGAATATGATTGTTATGGTCTTTGGAGAATCGACTGTATTTGTCCCATGATATCTCCTCAGTCATCTTCCTTCCCATGTTAATACCAACCTTTCCAAACTCATAGCTCGTTTCAAGAAAAGTATTTTCACCAATACTATGCTCATATCTGACATTTGGGAAAATATGGTTATTCATCATGACGAGACCAGTTTTCAGGAAACTATTGGGGTCATTAGTATAGGTCGAGGTAAACGCCCAACCTCCGGAAATAGTTATATACTTTGATTCTGGATGTATAAACCTTTTTTCAATTCTCTGCCTTGTTTTAATATCATTAGTTTCTTGTCCAATGGATAAAAATACAACAGGTGTTAAACTTAAAAAGAGAGCTATTGACTGTATTAATTTCATTTAATATGTTTGATTACTTTGTTAATATTTATATCAAAATAAGTAAAGCCTTGATTCAAAATAACGGTGGAATAATCCACCGTTATTATCAAATTTTTTATTGGCAATATACACTTGCAGTGCTCGTAGAAGGAGTATCTCCAGTTCCACTATAATAGTCAAAAGTATCATCTGTGTAAGATCCAAAAGTTGAACCGCCAAAATTAGATACACGCCATTTGTATTGGTGAGTTCCACCTGTAGAAGCTACAAGATTGAGAGTTTCAGGGACGGAGGCTTGTATAAAAGAAATACTAGCATTAATCGAAGCAACTATAGTTCTTTTAGCATAGTACCAAATTCCAAGAGTTTTTTTATACGGTCGAACTAGACATTCAGCAAATATATAATTTTGATGGAAGTATCTGGTCACTTCTATCATTGTTCTATCCCGATTATTGGTTGCTCTATCAACAGCGTATATTCCGCAACTCCCTTTTGGCGCATCATAGATTTTAACGTCGAATTTGCTTTTAACGAGGTCACTGTGTTCATCAACATCTTCCAATCGAGAAGCCGATATTCCCTCTAGTAAATAAATATTAGTAAGATCTGTGGATATCAGCCCATCTTCGAATACTTTTAGGCATTTCTCGCCAACAATTAGTAACCTGTTTAAGGTTGTAAGAACACTGTATGGATCATCGCTATATTTGGGTCTATATTCACGCTCGCCCAGATCATTTTTTACTATTTCTAAAAAGATAGAATTTTCTGAAACGTGGTTTTCTAAAACTTTAATATCTTTTAATTTTTCCATATTAATAACTTCATAAAGCTCATGGGCATGAGTGTATAAAGATTTATAGCCATTGACTTTTTCAAATTTGCGACGCTCATCCTCATCCATGGCGTCTAGCTTATTCATTTCTTTGATTAAAGCCTCATAGTTCGAGAATTTTGGGATGTTTGATTTAATTGGTGTACTAACCTCTTCTTTCTTACATCCACTAATGATTACTCCTACTAAGGCAAGAAATAAACCTCCATAAATTAACTTTTTCATTTTATTTAAGTTTTAATTTAGGCCTTACTTTGGTTTTAGGAGTGTTCAGGCAATGTCTCCCGTTATGTTCAAAACTTTTTGTGGAGCGTGGATAACTTTTTGCTTTTGTTCCTCAAAATGGATGGTTTTTTATCCTTTACTCGTTTTTATCGTATTGCTCATAACGGTTGCAAATAGGCACATGCGGCTAACACGAATGAACGTTTGCCGTTTGGGCTTATTTGTTGTTATGAGCATTCCTTTGCTGAATTTCATCTGCGGTAATCTGCAGCTTGTTTAATCCAGTATTTTTCATTTCTTCTCGAAAATCCATATTTACTCTAATTACCTGTATTCTCAGTTCTGGATGATTTAACACAAACTCTTTTTCTAATTTCAAGATTTGACTACTATATCGCCCTCGCCAACTTGACCAATATAATACTAAAGTATAATCAAATTGTTTATATATTTGTTTTTGAGTGAATCTATCTTCATTAATATCATTTATTTTTGAATAAATAATTGTATCGTTTGATAAGTGACTTGTTGAATCTATAATTCCCATCACATCGAATCCAAGTTCTCTTAAAAAGTCATAATCAGAAACAATACATTTTAAACTATCTCCTTTTCTGCGTAATTGAAAACCATCAATATTATAAAGAGTCCAGTTATCAAAAGCCCAGCCAGGTTCTTTAATTTTTTTACAAAATTAGAAGCAGTGAATGCCATATAATTTGATTTCGTTTCTGCGTGTTTATTGTAAAATTTATTGATTTTACTATCAGTTGCATAGTTAGGAAAAATCCTTGAGTTATATACTATGCGATGAACTACTAGTTTACATGATGAAAGAACAAATATCAATAATATAAAAGTTGTAGTCTTCATTTTGTGAATTTTATAACAGAGGAGACCTTATATCTCCTCTGTTTGATTTTAGTTATCTGACAGAAACTGTAACATAGCCGTAATATTTAAGATCTCCATAAGCATCACTTTCTAAAATGCCTTCTTCCGATTTCGCAGAATAAACACCTTCTTCGATTGTGACTAATGTTCTGTTGTTTTTAAGAACTGAAATTTCATGATCGATTCCAAATTCAGTTTCAAAATGATCTGGTAATTTGTCTAAGAAGTAAATTGTTGAATTCCCATTTATTTGGCCACCTATGGCAATATCAATTCCAACTCCATCTAAAGCTTCGTCAAAAGCATCATCTCCAATAATATTATTTGGCCAGCACATTCCAAAACATTGGCCACATCCACAATTCCTGCCATCACGAGGTCTATCAGTTGTTCCTCTATGTAAGCTTGCATCTGAAACTACACCAACAACAATAGCTAGTGCTGCTGCTATACACTCTTCACAAATTTTCTCATTACCATCGACTATATTAATGGGTTTATCATAAGACATTTGTTGGAGATCAACCTTCTTGTCTTTAGCAGTGTTTACAAGTAATACGAGCACTTCTCCCTTATTTAATTCTTTTATTCTACTTACTTCTTTTAAAACATGTCTCGAAAAATAATTTGTCCAAATATTCCAATAAACTACAAAAATATAATTGTATCTCCTGTATTCTTTCAAAATCGTATTCTTTACTTCAGTATTTAATTCTATTAATTCAAGTTCATTCTCGAATATTAAATTGTTGTTGATAAAAGGATATTCATTTCTCTTTGGAGGTAGTTCTTCTATAAAACGCTTCTTATTAAAACTCCCCATACATTGAGAGTAGCCTGAATATAATTCACCTAATGAATCAAATACCCTCAATTGTATATAAGAGTAAATTGAAGAACTATCATTAATGCGGTATTTTTCACGTTTTAATAAATGAGATGTCGAGTCTATATTTTGAAAACTATAATCATATAGAATTTTATGCTTCGTTAAGTATTTATCAATTTCTAAAGCCGATTCATTTTTTTCTTCTGTGGTATTAATCAGTCTCATTAAATTGCACGAAGTAAAGAATAAGAGTATTAATAATATATAGCTATTTCTCATTCTAATTTTTAATTAAAACACTCGATCAGTTTAACTGACCGAGTGTGAATTTATACTAATCTATTAAACCAATGTTCACTATCGTATATGTGAGACTATCGTCTTGATTTTGAATTACAGGATAATTACCTGGTTCAACCGCGATAGCGCTATAACCCGCTTCAGTCGAATAAAAATCAGGTAAGTATTCAGTATCGTCAATGATAAATATATCATTGGAAATAAATTCATTTTCAAATATTGTTGGAAAGGCTATTAACAGCAGATACTCATTAGAACTTTCTAATATCGATAGTGATATCGCTCTCAATCCTAAATTATACTCTTCATCAGTTAACTCACCATTATCTCCTCCATCATACATTGTGCTGCCAAAACAAACTCCTGGACATGGCCCACAGCCTCCATTACCCATGCAAACGGCTTGACCATCATTATAACGTTGAGTATTTCCGGTATGTGCTTTAACCCACTTTTTGAATTTTTCCCAACCAGGACCTGCTTTTTCAGCATTGTTGATGGATAGAATATTCTGAAATTCCTGCAAACTTATTGATAGTTTGTTATCCTGAGAATTTTCAATTTTGTCATTTGTCTCAGTAATATCCTTCTCACACCCAATAAACCCAATTCCTACTGCGGCAATTAACAACCCGCCATAAATTAACTTTTTCATATTAGTTAAATTTTAAAAAAAATACGCATTTGATCATTTAACCCAAGTCTTAGAAGCGTCAAATGCTTGCACCATTGCCAACTTTACTCCCGCTATGGCAACACTTTTCATCATCTCTTTTCGGCACTTTCCTATATTTATGCCAAAAGTTGGCTTTACTTTACCGTGTTTGAGTGTTTATGAGTTGCTCATAACGGCCGCAAATAGGCACAGGCGGCTAACACGAGTGAGCGTTTGCCGCTTGGGCTTATTTGTTGTTACCCAACGTAATGTTTATTTTTTCACAATCTTTTGAGATGAAACATAATCGTCAAAATATATTTTTAGTGTATAAACACCATTTGGATAATTAGATATATCAATTTGGGTTTTAGGATTTGTCAATGTATTTATTATTCTACCCGAAAGGGTGAAAATTTCAATTTTACTAATTGTTTCAGACTTTTCCTTGTTAATATAAATCATATCAGATGAAGGATTTGGAAAAAGTTCAACCTCTTTGAGAGCATTATCATTTAAACCAACGGTATTTACATATATATGATAAAAAGATCCACCAGTTTTCGAACAACCTTTAGAATCGGTAACAGTGGCTGTATAGAAAGTTGTAGTACTTGGACTTGCCCAAAAACCTGATGCTAAATTCGTATCGCTTAAACCATAAGATGGATTCCAATCATAGGCAGATGATCCAAAACCACCGCCAATGTTTGGTGTCTGGTTAAGGTAAACAGAATCTCCTTCATTGATATAGATATTATGATAAGATAGATGTATGCCAAAGAGTGATGTTGTCAACTTTAAAGTGTCAAAACTATGACATCCCTGATTGTCTGTAATCTTTAAATATATCGATATGGAATCCTTTAAAAAACTACCATTATATGTAAAAATTGGATTAGCTATAGAAGTATCATTTATCATATTGGAAGCATATACGTATGGAACTACTTGCGATAAAGTAGGGATAGGATCTATACTCCATTTATAAGTATATGGCGGTGTGCCTCCAAAAGCTGTTGGGTCCCCTCCTAATTGCACAGAGGAGTCTCTTGAGCATCTGTGAATATCTGGACCAGCATCTGCAATACATTGTGATAAGGAATAATTACTATAAGTCAACAAAAATGATGCTGTGAATATTAAATATAATGTTTTCATAATAACGATTTTTAAATTAGCAAAGCGGAATATTCCGCTTTGCTAGATTATTAATTTTATTGAACTACCAAGTTTTTAGCATCTTTTGCAACTCCGTCACAAACCAGTACAACAGTATATACTCCTGTTTGAAAAGATGACAAATCAATGTTTGTTTCTAATAAATTAGTATCTATGATATAATTGTTTGACACAGTAGCTGTTTGATTAACTAACATAATATAAGCCGATGAAGCCTTATCAGCGACATACTCAACCTTTACTATATTTGAAGCAGGATTGGGTGAAATGTTTTCTATCCAAAAAGGATTTACTGTAACTTCCATTTCATCATAATCCTTAAAGCCATCAGCATCAGTAATTACCTCAAGTTTGTATTTACTTGTTATATCCGGACTAATTGAGAAAGCTGATCCCTCATATATAAGTTCGCCAGTCTGATCATACCAATTATAGGTTGCAGACTCATTAATAAGACTTGCATTTATTGCCACCGACTCTCCTTCTTTGATTTCCTTATTTGCTCCTGCATCAGCATCAAAAGGATTACGTTTATATCTATTTATATTAAAATGTACTCCACCTAGAATTGAATCTCCATCAGCTAAGTATTGTCTTACATTATAAGTGAAATTGGGTTGATCTGTTACTTCGTCAACTAAAAAGCTAAACCCAACATAAATAGGAATTCGCGTGTTTGCAGGAAACTCGATATTAGAAATTTTAACAGTATCGCTCAAAAGTAATACTTCTTTTTCTCTTAAAACTCTAATATCATCTCTGTTGGTTAAATGTGATTCTAAAAGATCCCACCCTAAATCATCAAAAATAATTTTAACTTCAGCTTCTTTAATAATAGATTTTTGCAAAGAATCTTTTGGTACTGAAAATTTAAGGTTAATTATATTCTCTTGCGATTGAGCGTTGCCAACAAACATATACTTTCCATGGGGATAATATATATCTTCTATTATTCCAGGTGCTGCAATACCAGGTGCAATGTCTATAACGGTAACATTCTTTAATGCAATGTTATTATTGTAGAAAACATCATCATCAATTCGGTTTGGATGAATTGTAATATTATCAACTGGAGAGTTTTCGATTCTAGCAAGGAGACAGCTTGTCCAATTTTGGTGGATGTATGGGTTAAGAATATTCCATTCGAACTCAATAATGGTGTCTTTACCAGCTCCTAAATTCCCAAGATTAATTGAACCTATTTGATCACCAATTGTTGGTTGAGAGCCATCCCAGTTTTGAGGCCATGAACTCCAACTTGAAGCTTTACTCCAATACAAACTTAAATCTTCACCACCTGATGCGTCAACGCAACTTTTATTGCGTACTCGAACATATACGTACACGGGTGATGAAGAATTATACTCTGGTTCTTGATGAGTTTGGTTATTAAAGCCATCCTGTTGATTTCGAATCCAAATATCCACACTTTGATCCCTATCCTCTTGCCAGTAATATGGATATTGTTGATTTCCAAAATCTTCTGGTCTATCTTTTATGTATAGGTCAAGTGTTGAAGATTGTGCTTTTTGAGCTTCCAAAACCGCTTTATAGGCATTTACCCTTCCTGTTCCTACACCATTAGGAAAGTTAGCAGCATCAAGAATAGGATCTGTAGTATTTTTTAATATATCCTGACACAATGAAGGTGACATACAAGGATTTACAGAATACATTAGAGACGCAACTCCTGCAACAATAGGAGTAGCAAATGAAGTGCCTGACCATGAGCCATAATAAGGCCAGCTAACACTTCCGCAATCTGTTGGTTTTGCTCCCATCACTTCGTAACCAGGTGCACACAAATCAACATCTGGGTAATGCGAATGCGTACCATTGGTTGAGTCGCTTTTTATAAATTGATGTCTATCATCAATTCCTGTACTTGAAACAAGAATTATTCGATCGTCATAATATGGTGAGAGAGGAAAAAAAGCTGAGTGGTTTACTGAATCCAGTGAACTACAAAAGTTGTGGGTTCCCGATCCATTACCAGCAGGCATTATTATCGTAGTTCCATTATCTAATATTTCCTTAACAATTAAGGCGTGAATCCCTGTTGGATCAGGACATGATGACCAACCACCAGCTGAAGAGGTTAAAATATTAGCACCCATTACGGTAGATGCGTGCAAAGCCCTTTGGATATAATTTCCGCTCCATGCCTTATAAGCAATCATCTTCGTGTTAAACCCAATAGCCGCATATGAACCATTTGGAGTATTACCAATTTCAGTAGTTTCACCTGAAGCAAAGCCTGCGACATATGTTCCGTGACTATTAAATGGATCGCAACCATAGGCAATACTGTCGTATGGATCAAAGAGAGGATGTATTTCACCTGCAAGTTCAGGATGGTCAATATCGAAGTCTGTGTCTAAAATGGCTATTTTCACATTAGTATCACCCAGTGTAATATCCCAAGCTAAATCTGCTTGTATTTTTTTAAGATGCCATAACCAATCGTCTGGTGAATACCACATCCAATCTGCAGGCTCATACAAGGCTATATTTTCATAGTCCAATCTTTTAAATCCTGAATACAGATTTGAGAACCTTGATTGTAAGTTACTCATCAAACTATCAATGTTACAATCGCATTCTACTTCATACACTTTTTGAAGCGCAGGAGTTTTAGCGAATGGTAAGGCTTTTTCGTATCTGCTTACATTGTAACTTGCTAAAACACTATTCACTTGACTATTATTTGTAAATCCATCTTCACCTTCTTCGGTTAATGAATTAGACGACATAACCCAAAACTTATCATTCACTTCTACAGTTTGAGCATTCGTTGATGGGGTGAACATTAAAAATGACATCACCACAATTATTATTTTATTAGTTATTGTTTTCATAATTATTAATTTTAAAGTTAAAAAAAATAGTTGACATATTTTGTTCCATGTCAAGGTGGATAAGAATGCAAAAGGTCTATCAACCTAATATTAATAATTTGTAGTATGTGTTTTCCGTACTCCATTTTATGTTGGGTAACGGTTAGTATATGAAGCGTAGCATCCCGCAGGGTGCTATGATTTCATATATAGTGTTATGGGCTGGGGTTTTATATAGTATTGAAAAGATTATTAAATAGGAAAAAAACCTTGTCTTCCACTATTATTGTCACCTGTAAAATGTATGTAATTAATTTTTGAAATAACGTCTTCATTTGGATCCTTATTGTCAAGCATAATTATTTGTCTGTCATTGTTTAGAGACGCTAGATCGTTAAAGAATGCATCTTCCATATCTTTTGCAATTTCTACAGATTTGATTTTTGATTCTTTCCCTTGATAAGTTGTCAAAGGTGAGTCAAGAATGATGGTTCTAGAATGAGGTAATGCATTATTGATACAATAATCCATTAAGCCAAGTACAAATGAAGTATATGTGATTGCACGCATTCCTTTGCCGTGTGCTTTGCGATTCTTACTATTTAAAACGATATCAAAAGTTCTATACGAATCATCAAAATTCACATTAGATAAATTAGGATATTTCCAATTTTTAAGGATATTTTCAATGGAAATACAAAATTCCTTGAATACTGTATATTTTATACCATCAGTTTGTTCGCCTAATTTTGGTTTTTTTGTTAGTTCTTTTTCTAACTGACTTTTCTGTAAAAAATAGTTATCAAGTTGTTGTGTCAATATCTCCTTTTCTTTAACCATTGACAACTCTGTTAGCAGGTTGTCGATTTCATTTTTTGTAGATGATTTTATAGGTTCTAATTTTTGTTGTATTTCAATATTGACATCATTATATCTTGTTCTTATGGCCTTAAGTTTTAATGTTCTTTCGTCTTTATCAATATTTAACTGTTTTAAAGTACTTTCAAGTTCAGCAAGTTTTATTCTTATCTTATCTAATTCAACTTCAATTGAGTTCATTACGCTAGAAGATTTCTCACCTTCTTTAATTATACAATCATAATGTTCTTTGTCCATATCACTACCGCATAATGGACATTTTATTTCAGTTAATTGAGAAAAATACTCTTCACCTTCGGTAATAAATTCAAGTCTCTTTATGTCACTGATATAATGTTTCTTCAATAGTGAAAAACGATTTGAAAGTTCTGTTTGGAGTAATCCCTTTGATTCAATGGTATTTATTTCATTATATAATTCTTGTTTTTCATTACCAAGTTTTTCCAATTTAATACTTGAATCCTCCAAAACCAATGTTAGCTCTTCGAGCCTTTTTTGAAATAACAATTGCTTGTCAATCGGACTTTCTTCCTCAATTTGATTCAGTTTTTTTGATATTTCTTGGATAAGTGAATCTGCAAATTCTATTTTACCTTTTATTCGACCTGTAACAACTTTAATATCGTCAACTTGCACTAAATCTTTAGCATCTTTACCAGTAAGTAATATCTCGAGTACAGACTGCTCTTGTGTTTGTTCCTTAAATTGACCAGAATAAACAGGAGATTTTTCAGTAATAATTCTCTCTTCGTCAATCAAAGTAAGTTTAGCAATATCTCTAAAGCTAAGTTCTCTTTTAGTATTTTGTTTGTCTTTTCTAACATAGGTTTCACCAAAACCGCTTAATGATAAAAGAAAACTTGAAATATTATCATCATTATTACTTGAATGTTGACTTTTTAATTCCTTTGAAACACCTTGTGTTAAAAATTTTTCAATTTCAACTGCTTTAAGTTTAAATTTACCACCACTTAATTTTCTATTTAGCGTATAAGTGTTGTTTGTAAAAGTTTTTATCTCTAGAAACACATCTGTATAACCAATGCTCTCTGGAATATCTTTAGGAGAATCACCACCGCCTAGCATAAAATTAATGCAAGCAAAAATGTATGACTTTCCAGTGTCAGACAGACCAGAAATAACATTAAACCCTTTGCTAAATTCTAATTTGGCGGTCTTAATATGAAGACCAGTCACCTGTAATTTGCTTATGTAAAAACCAAAATTATTATCCATTTCTGTTACCTCTTAAAAGTGATTCTTTTGAAAATTCGCCTCCCCAAACGTCCATATTGTTTTTAATAAATAACGAAAGCTTTTCGTCATTATAAGCTTCAAACTTGGATACCAGCCATTTCGAAACATTTTTTAATTGACTTGCATATTCGGAGTTATTGTATTCCAAAAACGGCTTTGTTATTTCCGTTGCAGAGTATAAAATGCCTGTTGTGTCAAATGTTGATTTGATTAATTGTTTGCTATTCATTAAAGTTAATCCCTTCTTAACTATGTCTCTCTTTATTAATATCTCTGAAGTTCTATGTGGAATACTTGGATGAATACTTGTTGGACCATTTGGCACATCACTAGAGTGAATTAAAATATAGTCGTAATAAACTAATCTTTGCAAGTCACATCCTTTAGGGTGTAGTTCATTTAAAATATACAAAATTCTAAGCCCAACTTCGAGTGGTGAATTAAAAACAGTTGTATTTCTTTCTTCGAAAGGATTCATTTCTTCACCCATTTTAATTTGTTTTCGTTTGCGAGATGATGACAAATACCAATTTTATCTCGCATCTGTGCTTTTTCCAGTAATGCGTTGCCACCTAGGTTTAGTTTTGTGGCTTCATTGGTTGTTTTTACAACATTCTTATATCCACTAATATGTGCTCCATTACTAACATCCACAACTCCCAAATAGAC
>Ga0307966_1001530_pt1 | contig 18194 bp, 14 predicted proteins | sample OrgLakmetagen646_FD_203141 | JGI IMG/M metagenome (GOLD analysis project Ga0307966, IMG submission 203141) | Saline water microbial communities from Organic Lake, Antarctica - #646 | ecosystem: Environmental > Aquatic > Non-marine Saline and Alkaline > Saline | place: Antarctica: Organic Lake... | reverse complement strand
ATTGGGTCGGATTTGGCCTCCCCCGCCCCTGGCGGGACGGGGGCCAAATCCGCCGGCGTCCCTCACGGGTTGGCGCCCCTCACGGGGCCAATTACGACGCATACGCCACCCTCACGGGTCCGACTCTGCGAGCGAACCTACCCCCCCGAAGGGGGGGAGGGACTAGCGAGGCTAGTTCGCTCGCACTCGAATAAATTTCGTAGGTCCCCCTCACGGGTTCCATATATATGGGAGCGGAGGTCGGATTTTTGTAGGTTCGCTCAGCGAGCGAACCTAGCCTCGCAAATAGCGGGTCTATTCGCTCGGACGGACGCAAAAATCCGAGCGCTTACCCGTCAGGGACGCTTTAGCGTCCCTGACGGGTAAGCGACCTTATTACGCTTTAGCGTCCCTCACGGGTAAGCGACCCCCTCACGGGGACCCCCCTACGGGGGCCCGTGAGGGGGGCAGGAGACCCCATATATATGGGAGGGGGACCTACGGACCCGTCCCGCCAGGGGCGGGGGCGCCTCCCTCACGGGTTGACCCCCCCCGTAGGGGGGAGGCCCGTGAAGGCGGCTCCCCCGCCCCTGGCGGGACGGGTCCGACCCAATTCCGACTCCCCCCACGGATATAAGGGGGAGCGAACCAACCCCCCAAAGGGGGGAGCGACTAGGGAGTCTATTCGCGAGTATACGCAATTTATTCGACAAGGGGATCGCCGCGAGTCAGTGCCCGAGTACGAGTAAAAGACTTATGTATAGATTGAAAAAAGGAAAAAGCTCTAAGGTGAGCATATTTTAAAGTAGTGTTTGTTTAACGATATATATTCTGAAGTGTATATCGTTTAGTGTGAAGACCTATCGTCGCATGTTTGGTTGTTGTATTATGACTTCTCATATCGAAGAAAATCTTCGATTTTCTTCGAGATCTCCGCGTTTTTCGTCGAAAAACGCGGACATAATAAAAAGTCGAATCGTCGGTCCCCCCGTGGCCCCCCCCCAAGAGGGGGCCGACGGGGGGACCGCAGGGGGGATAGTTTTAAATATCTTCGATATCCCCTCTTATATATATATATATATAAGGGGGGATAATCTTCGAGAAAAGATTTCATAACAGAATATCCATAAAGTAAATTTACTTATTTACGCAAGGTTTTACGTGAGAAACCTTACGAGTGGGCTAGCCAAAAGGTGGCATGCAAGTAGGATGTTTTAACCCTCTTTAAAGAGGGTTAAAACATCCTACTGCGGGTGGAGACGGCCGCTGATACCCGTCCCGCCAGGGGCGGGGGAGGCCGTATAGACCAAATCGTACTGTTGACTAGTAAGCTTAATTGGGTTGTAATAGTCCACCCGCAGGGTATACTATTACAACCCAATTAAGCGATCTCCCTACCTTAGCACGTCCAATAAAATTTTTACATTATGTCGAGCATTGCGCTTTATTGTTGTACTTCGCACATAACTTTTAAAAGTCGAATTTTTAAATATCTAAGATATTTAAAATCTTTAGGTCCGCTCCCTTATATATGGGGGCGGAGGACGCGTCCCTAACGGGTTTGCCCCGTGAGGGATGCGCTAGGAATTCGCCCCCCCCCTACGGGGGGAGGGTCGCGATCGCGAATTACGACTCAGCGCTGCCCTCACGGGTCCTGCCCTCCCCCCTACGGGGGGTCGAGGTCGCTTCCCTCACGGGTTTGCGTGCCTCCCCCTTACGGGGGGGGGCAATTTAAGCGCTAGGAATTGTCTGCCCCCCCCCGCAGGGGGGAGGCAGACAATTCCGACGCAAGTAGCAGACTTCAGAACCCTCTTTCTCAAAAGTCTAATTTTTCAATATTGAAAATATTCGAGAAAAGGTGGGTCGAAGATCTGCGAGTTCCCCTCACGGGTCCCTTCGACCCCGTCAGGGGCGCTCCGAGTCTATTCGCGAGTAAAGGTCTTTTCGCGCCTCCCTCCCCGTGAGGGGGGCGCGTCCCTCACGGGTCCCTTCGACCCCGTGAGGGGGGCGCGTCCCCCGCCCCTGGCGGGACGGGTCCCTTCGACCCCGTGAGGGGCGCTCCGAGTCTATTCGCGAGTACGACTTTTATAGAATTTTATTCTATACCGTAACAAAATTCCTTTATATAGGAATTTCCCCCCCCCCCCCTTCGGGGGGGAGGGATCGACGATGTTTTCGTGTACTCGCGACGATCCCCTTAGGGATCGTCGCTCCCCTTAGGGATCGTCGCGAGTACCAGCGTAATTGGCCTGCACGACCCTATACAAATAGGGTCGTGCAGGCAACCCGTGAGGGACGCTGCATACGCCAATTCCGAGCGCGTCCCCCGCCCCTGGCGGGGGACGCGTCCTCCGCTCTGCGAGCGGACCTACAAAAATCCGAGCGCTTACCCGTGAGGGACGCTGGGGCGGCGCGTCCCTCACGGGTAAGCGACCTCGGGGGACCCGTGAGGGGGGCAGGAGACCCGTGAGGGGGACCTATAAAACATCGTCAATAGAATTTTATTCGAGAAAAGGAATCAAACATACTTAGTTTAAAAATTAGAAATTTATTGAAGGAAAATTATGGCAAATTTAGTAATGGTTATTGCAAAACTTCCTGAAGCTTATGCACCTTTTTCACCCATTGTTGACGTTTTACCTATTATTCCAGTATTGTTTATTTTATTAGCTTTCGTTTGGCAAGCTTCAGTTAGTTTTAGATAATTATTAATATCTTAATAAAAGAGTAAAAGTCTTCAGTATTTAAAGCTGTTATTTATAGGGACTAGTTACACATATATATGTGTAACTAGTCCCTATAAATAAATTTATTTGTTTATTTTGCCTCTAAAAAAGGGGGTAGGTACTTTCATCAGTACAAAAACAAAGTAGAAGGAGGTCCCTTAAGTGGGTAATGCATCGTTATGGGCGTACGGGGGGCGGATTTGTCTGTAGCACAAATCCGCCCCACTTAAGCGACCCCCTTCTTCTACTTTGTTTTAATATCTTCAAGAAAAGAAAAGTCGAAGTTTTCCCCCCCCTTATATCCGCGGGGGAAAAATATTCGAGTTTATCGAATAAATTTATATATAAATTTATTCGATAAAGATTTCGTAATAATGATAATCGAATCTTTGTACGGGAGAGAATATATTAATCTATGAGCACCCCAAAAAATCCAAGTATTGTTAAGGACAACTGCGTTGTCCTTAACAATACTTGGATTTTTTGACTCTGTTAAAATGGGAGGAGGGAGACAAACATCGAACTAGCTGACTTAGCACACTACAATACAATTCATTTTGTACGAGTAAAAGTTGCCGTCCGAAGCCCTTAAAAAAAGGACAGGAGTGTAGTAAACTCTAACTTTTGGGCACTAAATAATAAATCAACTCATTGAGTTGATTTTAAAAATGGAATTTACATTAAACTAAAATAGTTTAAAAGTCGAAGTTTTAAATATCTACGAGCGGACTCACGAATCTCGTCTGCTCGAATCGTCCGAGGGGACGATTCTATATTTAAAATCTTTAGGTCCCCCTCCCTTATATATGGGGTCTCCTGCCCCCCCTCACGGGCCCCCTACGGGGGGTCCCCGTGAGGGGGTCGCTTACCCCCCCTTCGGGGAGGGACGCTAAAGCTTAATAAGGTCGCTTCCCTCACGGGTACGGAGCGCTTGTCGAAGGGAGTTTCGCGCCTGACGCGAAACTCCCTTCGACAAGCGCTGCGGGGCTATTCGCGAGGCTAGGTTCGCGAGGAGAGTCGGAATTGGGTCGGATTTCGCCTCCCTCACGGGTTAACCCGTGAGGGAGGCGCCCTCACGGGTCCGTAGGTCCGCTCTCCCCCCGTAGGGGGGTCGAGGTCGCTTATTACGGAGCGCTTGTCGAAGGGATTTACGCGTCAGGCGCGTAAATCCCTTCGAGCAACTCGCAGATCTTCGAACCCCCTTTCTCAAAAGGGGGTTCGAAGTCTGCGACTTGCGTCGGAATTGTCCCCCTCCCCCCTGCGGGGGGGCGGACAATTCCTAGCGCTTCCCTCACGGGTTTGTCCCCCCCCGTAGGGGGGAGGGCAAACCCGTGAGGGAAGCGACCTCTGCGAAGCGCTCCGTCGGAATTCGCGATCACGATCGCGAATTCCTAGCGCATAATTTGCGTACGCAAACCCGTGAGGGATGCGACCTACGTCGGATTTATGTAGGTCCGCTCTAAGAGCGGACCTACATAAATCCTAGCGCTTATTACGCTTTAGCGTAATAAGCGACCTGAAGTCGGATTTGTCCGCGGACAAATCCTAGCGCATATTCCGCTGAAGCGGAATATGCGACCTTCGCACTAAAGCGCTTATTACTGAGCGCTTGCGCTCTGCGAAGCGCTCAGTCGGAATTCGCGATCACGATCGCGAATTCCTAGCGCATAATTTGCGTCCCTCCCCCCGTAGGGGGGGGGGCAAATTATGCGCTAGGAATTCGCCCCGTGAGGGTCGCGATCGTGAATTCCGACTGAGCGCTTCTCCTGCCCTCCTTCCCTCCCCCCTACGGGGGGTCGAGGACGCTTACCCCCCCCCCGGAGGGGGGAGGTAGGCGTCCCTCACGGGGCCAACCCGTCAGGGAAGCGCTCGGAATTGTCCCCCTCCCCCCTGCGGGGGGGGGCGGACAATTCCGACACCCCGTGAGGGGCGCTCCGTAATAAGCGACCTTATTACGCTTGAGCTTAATAAGCGACCTTATTACGCTTTAGCGTCCCTCACGGGTAAGCGACCTGAAGTCGGATTTGTCCGCGGACAAATCCTAGCGCATCCCTCACGGGTCCGCTTCTGGGGAATAAGCGACCTTCGCACTAAAGCGTCCCTCACGGGTAAGCGACCTCGCGGGACCCGTGAGGGGGGCAGGAGAGCTAACCTACGGATTTCGCCTGCCTCACGGGTTGACCCCCCCCATAGGGGGGAGGGAGGCAAAATCCGACCCAACCCGTGAGGGAAGCGCTCGAAATTGTCCGCCCCCCCCCGCAGGGGGGAGGGGGACAATTCCGACACAAGTCGCAGACTTGAACCCCCTTCGGGGGGGGGCAAAATTATATATAATTTTATTCGAGAAAAGTTAATAAGCTTAATAGCTTAATAGCTTAATAGCTTAATAGCTTAATAGCTTAATGCTATATTTACATAAATATTATATAAAAGATTATAAATTAATAGTAATTAATTTTTAATAAAGAAACCTATAGTGAGTTATATATATAAATATATATCATCATATATATACTTTGCCGAAGTAACTCAATGGTTGAGTTATAGCCTTGCAAGCTATAAGTTGCGGCCTTTACATATAAGACTTGTATCTGTATAGTACAGATACTAAAGATAAAGATTAAAAGGTTTAATAATTAAGTCATTGTTAAAAACAAAGGCGGGTATAACTCAGTTGGTAGAGTGCCAGTCTTCCAAACTGGAAGCGTGGGTTCGAGTCCCACTATCCGCAGTAAAAAACTAGCCTTTATCGTATAAAATTAGATATAATTTTATTGCCCCCTTATATCCGCGGAGGGAAAAACTCCTATATTTTCTATTTAAAATATAGGATCGTCCGTTAGCCCGTGTTGCGGACGGGGGACGGACGATTCGACTTTTTATCTAAGCTAGAAAGTGTCTTATAACACCTTTTTTTTTTATTGTTTGAGATGGATTGTTACTAAATCTTCGTATGTAAGTAGCTTCCAAGTTTAGATGAATGTATCATCTTAGTAGTATTGGGTTACTTCTTACTTCACATTCTACCGTTTTTTTGATGTGTTATTTAAGTGCACTACAAATATTGTACTCGCGAATAGTGCGAAACGTCAGTTCGCTGCCCTCACGGGCCTCCCCCCTGCGGGGGGGGGTACGGAGCGCCCCTCACGGGGTCCCTGCGAGTGCGAGCGAACGATCCCCTTAGGGGATCGTCGCTCCCCCCCTTCGGGGGGGTAGGTTCGCTCGCAGAGTCGGACCCGTGAGGGTGGCGTCCCCCGCCCCTGGCGGGACGGGGCGTCGTAATTGGCCCCGTGAGGGGCGCCAACCCGTCCCGCCAGGGGCGGGGGACGCCGGCGGACCCGTCCCGCCAGGGGCGGGGGAGGCCTCCCCCGCCCCTGGCGGGACGGGGGCCAAATCCGACCCAATTCCGAGCGCGTCCCTCACGGGTTTGCGTCCCTCACGGGGCAAACCCGTCCCGCCAGGGGCGGGGGACGCGTCCTCCGTCGGATTTTTGTAGGTTCCCCTCACGGGTCTCCTGCCCCCCTCACGGGTCCCGCGAGGTCGCTTACCCGTGAGGGACGCTAAAGCGTAATAAGGTCGCTTACCCGTGAGGGACGCTTTAGCGTAATAAGGTCGCTTACCCGTGAGGGACGCTTTAGCGTAATAAGCGCTAGGATTTTTGCGTGCGCAAAAATCCTAGCGTCGGATTTTTGCGTCCGTCCGAGCGAATAGCCCCGCTATTCGCGAGGCTAGGTTCGCTCGGAGAGTCGGAATTGGCGTGCGCCAATTCCGAGCGCATAAATTGCGTACGCAATTTATGCGACCTTCGCTCGCTGAGCGAACCTACAAAAATCCGACGAAGGTCGCAGAAATTGCGTCCCTCCCCCCGTAGGGGGGGGGCAATTTCTGCGCTCGGAATTGGCCCCGTGAGGGGCGCCACCCTCACGGGTCCGACTCTCCGAGCGAACCTAGCCTCGCGAATAGCGGGGCTATTCGCTCGGACGGACGCAAAAATCCGAGTGTCGGATTTTTGCCCCGTGAGGGGCGCAAAAATCCGAGCGCTTACCCGTGAGGGACGCTTTAGCGTCCCTCACGGGTAAGCGACCCCCTCACGGGGACCCCCCTACGGGGGGAGAGCGGACCTACAACTCGCAGATCTTCGACCCCCCCCTTTTCTCGAATATTTTCCCCCCGCGGATATAAGGGGGGAAAAATTCGACTTTGGTTTCTGCAACACCCTTATATATGGCAGCAGACGCCGAATTCTTATTCGTACCCTTCTTTAAAGCGCTCGATGAGGCCATTTCGGGCTGCTCGGCGCTAGCGCTGCGGCGACGGCCCCTGGTCTTTTTTACAGGCTCGGCTGCAGCCGGAGGCTATTCAGTGACAGGTGGCACCGAAACACTATCCTGGGTAGCATAAAGAGAACCGTCCGACTCCGCGGAAGGAGCCAGTTGCGAGTTCGCTTTTAAAGCATCACTCGGGGGTTTAGCAGCCCCCCTCACGGCTCGTTGTAACGAGCCACTGCTAACGCAGAAAGTTCTACCAGCTTCTTCGGGTTGTATTTGGCTGAAAGATCATATTGTGCAAGTTCTATTGAAGAGAGTACTTGCACAAGTTTGGCACGGGTAATCGCGTTACCCGCCAAAACAGCCCCACGGTCCCCCCCTACGGGGGGAGAGCTGTGACCGGAGGTCTTCTAGAAAGAAACTCCCCAAAGATTTGACTCTCCAGGGGGTTCATACCTTGCGGCACAGATGTGCCTTGTCGAATGTGGGGCTTAAATATTAAATAGCGGCCTTCAATTCATTACCTGATCGGAATCCAGATCAGTGCTTGTGCGTCGGGTATAAGTCAGTAATGGCTTATGTTTACAGCAGACGTAGAAGCGGCCCGGGCAATAGAGATTCCCCCGGTAAACCGCAAGAGCAATAATATAAGAGAGTTAGTTAATCGGCCTCGTTACCCGGAAACTACATCAGGTCCAAATCGGAACTCTGAGGTTATAGGACAATTGGCATCCTCGTGGTATGGAGTTTGTCTGGATTTAACACAGTCCTCGGGGTGTTTGTAACTAAAGACTATTCTATTCTCGTCGACAAGGTTTAACGTGTAACCTTCCGGGTTGCCCATAGTTATGGGGGGGTCACCAGCAATGGTTTCCTTCATATACTCGGAGGGGAAGGATTCTCTTTCCTTGGAAAAGATCTCGGGCGAACGGTGCGACCGGAGAGCCCAGAGGGGATGGCTACCACCGTAATAACTTAAATGAATTGGTATTCCAACTAAGGTGGTACGCTTGAAACTTGGTCTAAAGCTAACATCTGAAATAATAGGGTCTCGCTTGCAAGGATGAGGAGGTGTCTTACTATATTAATTAGCCAACTTTACTGGCGTAAACTCTTTTGATTGGGTTCGTGCACGACCTTCGGGTTGACGACAAATCAGATTGAACGACAGAGATCGAACTTTGGGCCCATATGGACTGGAAGACGATCAATAAGTAGGTAGTTCGTTTTAGGAAAAGAATCTTTGCCGCTCAAAGAAGCAAAGACTGGCGCAGGCTTAGAGATTTGCAACGTTTGTTTATGTCGAAGAAAATCCTATAAATATAGGATTTTCTTCGAGATCTCTAGGTCCGCTCTCCCCCCGTAGGGGGGTCCCCGTGAGGGGGTCGCTTCCCTCACGGGTACGGAGCGCTTGTCGAAGGGATTTACGCGCCCCCCCTCACGGGGAGGGAGGCGCGACCCTCACGGGTCCCTTCGAGTGCGAGCGAACTAGCCTCGCTAGTCGCGAGCCTAGGTTCGCTCGCAGAGCTCCGTCGGATTTTTGCGGACGCAAAAATCCTAGCGCTTATTACGCTTTAGCGTAAAAAGCGACCTCTGCGAGCGGACCTACAACTCGCAGATCTTCGAACCCCCTTTCTCAAAAGGGGGTTCGAAGTCTGCGACTTGCGTCGGAATTGTCCCCCTCCCCCCTGCGGGGGGGGCGGACAATTCCTAGCGCTTCCCTCACGGGTTTGCCCCCCCCCGTAGGGGGGAGGGACGCAAACCCGTGAGGGAAGCGACCTCTGCGAAGCGCTCAGTCGGAATTCGCCCCGTGAGGGTCGCGAATTCCTAGCGCATCCCTCACGGGTTTGCGTCCCTCACGGGGCAAATTATGCGACCTACGTCGGATTTTTGTAGGTCCGCTCTTAGAGCGGACCTACAAAAATCCTAGCGCTTATTACGCTTTAGTGCGAAGCTTCAGCGTAGGTCGCATAATTTGCGTACGCAAATTATGCGCTAGGAATTCGCGATCGTGATCGCGAATTCCGACTGAGCGCTTCGCAGAGCGCAAGCGCTCCGTAATAAGCGACCTGAAGTCGGATTTGTCCGCGGACAAATCCTAGCGCATCCCTCACGGGTCCGCTTCAGCGGAATATGCGACCTTCGCACTAAAGCGTAATAAGGTCGCTTATTACGCTTTAGTGCGAAGCTTCAGCGTAGGTCGCATAATTTGCGTACGCAAATTATGCGCTAGGAATTCGCGATCGTGATCGCGAATTCCGACTGAGCGCTTCGCAGAGCGCAAGCGCTCCGTAATAAGCGACCTGAAGTCGGATTTGTCCGCGGACAAATCCTAGCGCATCCCTCACGGGTCCGCTTCAGCGGAATATGCGACCTTCGCACTAAAGCGTAATAAGGTCGCTTATTACGCTTTAGTGCGAAGCTTCAGCGTAGGTCGCATAATTTGCGTACGCAAATTATGCGCTAGGAATTCGCGATCGTGATCGCGAATTCCGACTGAGCGCTTCGCAGAGCGCAAGCGCTCCGTAATAAGCGCTCGGATTTTTGCGAACGCAAAAATCCGACGGAGGACGCGTAATTTGCGTACGCAAATTACGCGCTCGGAATTGGGTCGGATTTGGCCTCCCTCACGGGGGCCAAATCCGCCGGCGTAATTGGCGCACGCCAATTACGACGCATACGCCACCCTCACGGGTCCGACTCTACGAGCGAACCTACCCCTCCGAAGGGGGGGAGCGACGATCCCCTTAGGGGATCGTTCGCTCGTACGCGTTTTTCGACGAAAAACGCGGATATGAAATCAGAAGCTAACTTTCTTTCGAGTATACGTCACGTTACGTATAACAAAGGTAGAAATACACCAGGAATCGACGACGACGTAGCTGTTAATCCCAAACAAAGGCTTGGCATACTGGAAAGGCTTCGCAGTCTAATGGTAGACTACGATCCACTGCCGTCGCGCAGAATCTACGTCGAAAAACCAGACGGACGTCAACGTCCGATAGGAATACCAACAGTCTTCGATCGCGTTATCCAGTCGGATTTTTGCGTCCGCAAAAATCCTAGTGTCGGATTTTTGCCCCGTGAGGGACGCAAAAATCCGAGCGCTTATTACGGAGCGCTTGCGCTCTGCGAAGCGCTCAGTCGGAATTCGCGATCACGATCGCGAATTCCTAGCGCATAATTTGCGTACGCAAATTATGCGACCTACGCTGAAGCTTCGCACTAAAGCGTAATAAGCGACCTTACCCGTGAGGGACGCTTTAGCGTAATAAGCGACCAAATGTACAAAAACGCACTTGAGCCGGAATGGGAAGCTACATTTGAAAGCAGCAGCTACGGTTTTCGCCCGGCCCTATCTGTTAATGATGCCATTAACAGAATCTACGTTTCTCTAAACAAGGAAGGATCCCGCAAGTGGGTGATAGACGCGGACATTTCACAATGCTTTGACAATATCTCACATGAATTCCTATTAGAAAGGATTCAACACTTCCCGGCCCCCCTCACGGGCCCCCGTAGGGGGTCCCCGTCAGGGGGGCGCCAACATGATCAGAAAATGGCTTAAAGCAGGCGTCGCTTACAACGAAGTCTGGTATTCAGTTGATACAGGTTCACCTCAAGGGGGTGTTCTGTCTCCACTATTATGCAATATCTGCATGCATGGCCTTGAAGAATAAATTGGTGTAAAATTTACCTCACAGGGTTACACTTCACAAGCAGGCCCTGTGATTATCAGATTCGCCGACGACTTTATTATACTATGTTCGTCAGAACAGGTTGCTCTTGACATAAGGGGACGACTAAATGGGATCTTGTTCAAACGTGGAATGCAATTATCAGAAGCCAAAACCTCAATTCAACACGTTGTGGAAGGTTTCGATTTCCTTGGATATAATATCTGCATATTAGCTCAAGACGGTTTCGACCCAAAAAGAGTTATTTGCCGAGATAAAAGCCGAGGTTTTTCCTACGATTATAATCGAACTGGACTATACATTATCCCCAGTAAGAAATCCGTTGATAAGATTAAAACTCGTATCAAAGGAGTCTTTACCAAGACTCACGGTCATTCTCCTATGTTATTAATTGCTAAGCTAAACCCCATCATCAGGGGCTATGCTAACTCTAAAAGTCGAATGTTTTCCCCCCCTTCGGGGGGAAAACATTCGACTTTTTAGGTCCGCTCTCCCCCCGTAGGGGGGTCCCCGTGAGGGGGTCGCTTATTACGCTTAAAGCGTCCCTCACGGGTAAGGTCGCTTATTACGGAGCGCTTGCGCTCTGCGAAGCGCTCAGCTACGCTGAAGCTTCGCACTAAAGCGTAATAAGCGCTCGGATTTTTGCGCCCCTCACGGGGCAAAAATCCGACACTAGGATTTTTGCGTCCGTCCGAGCGAATAGCCCCGCTATTCGCGAGGCTAGATTCGCTCGGAGAGTCGGAATTGGCGCCCCTCACGGGGCCAATTCCGAGCGCATAAATTGCGTCCCTCACGGGGCAATTTCTGCGACCTTCGTCGGATTTTTGCGGACGCAAAAATCCTAGTGTCGGATTTTTGCGTTCGCAAAAATCCGAGCGCTTATTACGCTTTAGTGCGAAGGTCGCATATTACGCTGAAGCGTAATATGCGCTAGGATTTGTCCACGGACAAATCCGACTTCAGGTCGCTTATTACGGAGCGCTTGCGCTCTGCGAAGCGCTCAGTCGGAATTCGCGATCACGATCGCGAATTCCTAGCGCATAATTTGCCCCGTGAGGGACGCAAATTATGCGACCTACGCTGAAGCTTCGCACTAAAGCGTAATAAGCGCTAGGATTTTTGTAGGTCCGCTCTAAGAGCGGACCTACAAAAATCCGACGTAGGTCGCATAATTTGCGTCCCTCACGGGGCAAATTATGCGCTAGGAATTCGCGATCGTGATCGCGAATTCCGACTGAGCGCTTCGCAGAGGTCGCTTCCCTCACGGGTTTGCCCTCCCCCCTACGGGGGGGGACAAACCCGTGAGGGAAGCGCTAGGAATTGTCCGCCCCCCCGCAGGGGGGAGGGGGACAATTCCGACGCAAGTCGCAGACTTCGAACCCCCTTTTGAGAAAGGGGGTTCGAAGATCTGCGAGTTGCTCGAAGGGATTTACGCGCCTGACGCGTAAATCCCTTCGACAAGCGCTCCGTACCCGTGAGGGAAGCGACCTTATTACGCTTTAGCGTCCCTCACGGGTAAGCGACCTCGCGGGATATGGGCAAGAGAGCGAACCTACAAAAATCCGACGGAGGACGCGTCCCCCGCCCCTGGCGGGACGGGTTTGCCCCGTGAGGGACGCAAATTACGCGCTCGGAATTGGCGTCCCTCACGGGGCGTCGTAATTGGCGTGCGCCAATTACGCCGGCGGATTTGGCCTACGGCCAAATCCGACCCAATTCCGACTCTACGAGCGAACCTACCCCCCCGAAGGGGGGGAGCGACGATCCCCTAAGGGGATCGTTCGCTCGTACGAGTTTATCGAATAAATTTCTATAAAAATTTATTCGATAAAGCCGAACCATCCTCATCTACACAATTAGTGTACAATTGCGTAGAGGGTTGGTTTGAAACTGCCAGATTTCACATTTCAACGCTGTGTATGAAATAAGACAGTCGGTCCCCAACCTGGACTGAAGCCTTGCGACTTACTTTGCAGGGAAACCGAGCAGGGGACCATAGCATGTCGCTCCCACAATAGACATACGATCAGAAATTATGAACAGAACGGACATATTGTGGGATTAGAGAAGCGCCGACCCTGTCGTATGACATTCGGCGCGAGGTGAAGAGATATAAGGATGTTAACTTAAGTTTTGACCATAAATAGTGCTACGTCCATCCGCGCGTAAACCACAACCAAAGTGGCAGGGGAAAGATACCTTGACCAAACAGCCGTCTTGGTCGAGAAGGTTCATGTATCGCCCCGGAGGGAAGTACTGCCGACGAAAGCGGGGTACCAAACTGATTATGTAATTTCCTAGAGAGTTACTAAGATCCACTATATAGCTGGCTCCGACAATCTCATTAATTGAAATGTGCAAACATATCGAACGCTCTAAGGCACTCCCGGGGCTTCCGGGGTGCTAGGATAATCCTCGAGAGCGGAGAGGCGCTAAAGATAGGACCCTGATCCTATCCGGGGCGCTAGCCTTACAGAGATCGAGAGACCCTACGCGATCGCAGCGTCGATCTTTATACGCCCGGTAAGCTTACGTCTCGCGCTGTTACCGGATCGATAAAAAGGAGCTCAGGTCCATAATAACGTGTGTAAATATCGCATGGGTCCGCCTCGAGAAGATTGGGATTTCATTATATGAAATATGAAATCAAAAACCTTAACTATTATAAAAAAAAAATGATCAAAAAGAAACTCAACCTTAAGAAAAAACTGACCGCAACGGTCGTTTACGACAAGAAAAAGGCTAAAAAGATGATGGATACTAGCTACTACATAGCTCAAGGTAAAAACCTGAAACAGTATACATACCTAGAAGCCGAAAAGGGGAGATTAGCTACTAAACGATTAGAAAGCGTCTCAAAGATACTTGACTATTACCGCCAACTCGGATTGGACGGTGATCAAAAAAGTACAACCGGAAAAATACTTAATGGTATCTACAACAAACATGTGTGTTACGCTAAGGGGCAGAAGCCCCTATAATATAGGGAAAACACAAAAAATATTACAGATAATCTCTAGACCAGAGACCCTTATACTGGCTTACAAGAGATTAAAAGGAAACAAAGGTGCTATGGCCAAGGGTTCTCCCGTTGACAAACACACGTTTGATAATTACACCCCGGCGCAAAAGAGAATATATTATGTAAAAAATATATTCCCTGATGGCTTCAGCCTCAGAGACATCTACAACGCCGGCTTCCTAATATTGAAAGGCGACTACCCTTTTCTATATAGGGGGTCAAGTCGCAGAATCTGGCTTGACAAACCTGGTGATTGAACAAAAAAAAGACCCATTACGATTCCTCCCTTTATGGATCGAATCGTACAAGAAGCTATAAAAATGGTACTAGTAGCTATTTGGGAACCTTACTTCGCAAAAATGAACCGCTCTTTCGGTTACAGATCAAATAAATCAAGTCACGATGCCATAGTGGGCTTAACATCAGGTAAAACACAAGGCCTATTACGAGCCGTTGAAGGCGATATTCCCGTGAGGGCTGCGCCGCCCTCACGGGCAACAACGTGATAAAGCAAATCATGCTAAAACAACTAGACGGAAAAATACAAGACGTCAGATTCATGAGGTTCATGTCCGCGTTTTTCCTATATATAGGAAAAACGCGTACGAGCGAACGATCCCCTTAGGGGATCGTCGCTCCCCCCCTTCGGGGGGGTAGGTTCGCTCGTAGAGCTCCGCTCTGCGAGCGGACCTAGAGATCTCGAAGAAAATCCTATAAATATAGGATTTTCTTCGACATGAAAAAAAGACTAGACTACGACTACGTAGATGGGGAATATAGAATCGCCCCAGAACTCGGGATACCACAAGGAGGTATAGATAGCCCAGTCCTTTTCAATATCTACATGTTGGATCTGGACAATTACGTCATGAATGATCTACATCAATACCTAAATGACCTAAATAAGAAAAAAGGCATTAAAGAAAACGAGCATGGAAAAATCTGCAAAACAAGAAGACGCCTTTCTTGCCTTTCTTGCCTTTCTTGCCTTTCTTGCCTTTCTTGCCTTTCTTGCCTTTCTTGCCTTTCTTGCCTTTCTTGCCTTTCTTGCCTTTCTTGCCTTTCTTGCCTTTCTTGCCTTTCTTGCCTTTCTTGCCTTTCTTACAAGGTACTGGTTCTCACCAAGGAGCTTAAGAAAAGAAAACAGGAATTTAGCAACCCTACGGGCTTTTATAAGCCATCTACAAAAATAGGGGATATTTACGCTATAATTCGCGAAATTAGGATCACAAGACATATGAGGCGTCGCATGCCTTCTTTCGACTCAAACAAAATCAGACTCAGGTTATACTACACAAGGTACGCAGACGATTGGATTATGTTAACCAACTGCGACAACCAAATAGCCGAAGTCCTAAAAGGAAAAATAGCTGCTTTCCTCAAAACTAATTTAGGATTAAGCCTGTCTGAAAACAAGACCATGATCACAGACATAAGAAAAGAACCCGCCCATTTTCTGGGCTTTGTACTAAAAAGAGCCATCAGAAGCAGACTAGTATACCTAAGAAAAGGCTCTAGAATTATTTTGTCACACTCAGGAGGACTTCCCGTAAAAGCAAGTCCAGACAGAGTACGGTTAATCAACCGGATGCATCTTAAAGGATATTGTGACAAAAGAGGTTTTCCACGAGAACTCCCTTGGCTTTCAGGCCTCCACACGCACATCATCATCGAAAGATATAATAGCGTATTAAGAGGCACAAGTCAATATTACGTAGAATGGATTAGAGAACCTAGCCGTATAAACAGATGGATCTATATTCTAAGATATTCATGCTTCAAAACAATAGCAAAGAAATACGACATTTATATAAGAAAAGTCTTTGCTAAATTCGGAGTCCATCTGAACAATACCGCAAGAAAAACGGTAGAATGTACAGTAACCCAAACTCACCAAGGGGAAACATTCAGCAAAAGCTGGAGGTTACTGACGTACCAAGAATTATTAACATTCAACTTGAAACAGGAAAAAAGTCGAATTTTTTCCCCCTTATATCCGCGGGGGATAAAATATTCGAGTTTTCTCGTACGAGCGAACGATCCCCTTAGGGGATCGTCGCTCCCCCCCTTCGGGGCTATTCGCTCGGACGGACGCAAAAATCCGAGCGCTTATTAAGCTTTAGCGTCCCTCACGGGTAAGCGACCCCCTCACGGGGACCCCCCTACGGGGGGAGAGCGGACCTAAAGAAAATTATATATGTCCGCGTTTTTCGTCGAAAAACGCGGAGATCTCGAAGAAAATCGAAGATTTTCTTCGATATAATTTTCTTCGAGAAAAGACAAACCACTTACAAAAGAAGAAAAAATTGGGTGCGCTAGCTATGCGCAACGTATACCTAACTTAGACGAACTTTGTGGGTCAACAAGACTTACAAGTCTGCTTGCCACAGATTTAGAAGAACGTCGAAACAAGCCTCCGGGCAAACCAAAAAGAGAAGCACAAAAACCCTCTAAGGGGAAAGACTTCAAACCTAGAGATCTGACAACAGCTGAAAAAGTAGCAGCTGACAAAGAATCTAAGAAAAAAAATAGAGAAAATAAATAAACAAAGAAGTTTCTTATAACTTATAAAAAGGATCATTACAAAAATAGAATAAAAAGGTTTCAAATCAATAGCCTAACGGTCGCACACTGTGAGGGAAAGAGCTGTATGCTGGGAGACTAGGACGTACAGTTCGTGAGTAGGAGGGGATGCTCGTAAGATTGGCCTCTTCATTTCTATTGCATGAATTCGCGCTTAAGGAAAGAATATTCCTTATCAGGGCGAAAAGCATATAGAAGAGCATTTTAATACCCGAACCTAGGAACTAGGGCGGTGGGAAAACCCACGAAGTCGAAGCCATCCGTAACCGGAGTTACTTTTGACTTCGTGTGGTTTAGCTCCAACCCTCGTTTGTTGAGCAGTGGTTCAAGTTTGTCGTATAGGGACATGGCATCCGCTTTTGTTTTGTCGCCTCCCCCGCCAGGGGCGGGGGAGGCGCTAGGAATTCGCCCCGTGAGGGTCGCGATCGCGAATTCCGGCAGAAAACAACAAAAACATCCGCGAATCTAAGCATTGTAGACCCTTTCGAATAGAATTCGAAAATACGACCGTCCGGTTGCTCCTTGTCGAAGAAATTTCGTAGGTCCCCCTCCCATATATATGGGGTCTCCTGCCCCCCTCACGGGCCCCCTACGGGGGGTCCCCGTGAGGGGGTCGCTTACCCGTGAGGGACGCTTTAGCGTAATAAGGTCGCTTATTACGTAGCGCTTGTGTCGGAATTGTCCGCCCTCCCCCCTGCGGGGGGGGGGCGGACAATTCCGACACAAGCGCTACGAGTATATTCGCGAGTATACGCAATTTTCCGGACGTCCCTATATATATAGGGCCGTCCTGGAAGCAAATCGAAGATTTGATACCTAACTCCTGTGGCAAACCGTGCAAACAAATGTTTGCTAGAAGAGGGGAAATAACCCCCCCTTATATCCGGCGGAGTGCCCTCCTCGGTTTCATAGTAAACCGATTCCAGGAAGATACCTGCTTTCAACCAATCCTTTACTAGATTGTAGGCCGGTAAATGTACCAGACGCGACAGTAAGAAAGAATGGTCAATGCAATCAAAGAATTTTGATATATCCCCCTCTAAAATCCAAGCTTTCGAGTTGCTCATAAGAATACTATTTATGCGCGAGATAACGGCATTAATCTGACGCCCAGAGCGATACCCGTAGGAAGAAGCTTCGAACTTCGATTCCCACTCAGGCTCCAGAGCGCAACGTATTACGCCCTGAACAACGCGATCCTTAATAGTAGGAATACCAATTGGACGTTGCCTGCCATCCGGTCTAGAGATGTAGACACGTCGGACCGGGAAAGGGTCCCAATTCAAGACGCCCCCGTGAGGGCGGCTCTTTAACTCTCGAAAGAGTTTAAGCCTCTTGGCAGGAGTCAAGACCGTTACCCCGTCGATACCCGCAGTACGGGACTGGGTAACCTTTATGATGGAAAGAAGCAAATTCGCATCAGAGAAGATAAGTAGACGCTGTAACCCATGCAACTTTTTGTCCGAAACTTTATCGAATAAATTTCTATTGACGATGTTTTATAGGTCCGCTATCCTGCCCTCCCCCCTACGGGGGGAGAGCGGACCTACAGAAATTTCTTCGCGACTTTTTAAAGTTACCCGCACGACTACACCTGAAAATTCGATACCTCAAAGACTGGACCTCCTTGTGCACTTTTCTCCAAGAGATGTCGTGCCCCATATATAGGGGGCCTCCACCGTTTGTATCAGATAGCAAAGTATCTGGCATATCGCCCGGCAGACACATAATTGATGGTAAAGTATCAGGCGTGCTAGCTCGACTGCCTGATTTTACGCCAAAACCCACGAGGGAGGTGGAAACGGATCGGATTATGCTCGTTGTCCTAGAGCAGAGCCCCCCCTCCCCCCTACGGGGGGGGGGGGGGGGGGGCGAGGCCAAGCACATGGTAGGACCACGTATTTTTCCGCCCACTCAA
>Ga0307966_1001529_pt1 | contig 18194 bp, 12 predicted proteins | sample OrgLakmetagen646_FD_203141 | JGI IMG/M metagenome (GOLD analysis project Ga0307966, IMG submission 203141) | Saline water microbial communities from Organic Lake, Antarctica - #646 | ecosystem: Environmental > Aquatic > Non-marine Saline and Alkaline > Saline | place: Antarctica: Organic Lake... | reverse complement strand
TCTTCCAGTTCCACAACAATTTGCAATTCTTCTTTCAAACGATCAATGATTAAGTCAGGGTGTACGTAGATTAAGGCATAAACCCCTAAAAGGAAAAGGACGAGTGACACGGATAAAATGGTCAGGGTGTAGTTGGGATAAGCATCTTTCATCGTCTCGGGTTTATAATAATCCTGAGGTACAAATATATAACAAATTATACATATTTAATATAGGTCAGTGGTTTCTGCCTGTAAATCCACCAACGCTAATGTGAATAATATTGGCAGGGAAAGCGGCCGGAGGCCGAAAGCGTGAGGGGTATGGAGGATGCTGGACCCGCAGGCGTACAGCAGTCCGCTGCAGATTTCCTCTGCAGTGGACGGAGCGGATAGCGAACTCCGGAGGGGCCCGACCCCGAGCTACTCGAAGGTCAAAACTATAGGTGTAAGCTCAAATGAAAACGGTCTTCTCTCCCTACGATGGCGAGGGGGCACGCCCAAAAATGAACTTACACAGTAAAACAGGAAGCCTGCCGGAGTTGATATTTTGACATTTAGGAATAATGGTGAACCAGGCAGTGAAAAGCAAATGAATAAAGAATATTACTTTTGCTGACGATGTGGACTGAAAAGAAGTATATCTACTCCTATTGTACGTGGAATCCTCCACTGGAATTTTATGCGGCGCTGCATATTTCTGGAGCTGATTGTATGATAGAGGCGCAAGAAAATTACCAAAAAAGATCCTGGAGAAACCGCGCCCTGATTCTGGGACCGCAAGGACCACAGCGGTTGAGCTTACCTCTGGAAAAGGGGAAGAATCATCAAATGCCTATTCGAGAAGTTAAGCTCGCAGGGAGGGATGACTGGAGAATAGAGCACCTCAAAACGATTCAAACCAATTACCAATCTTCACCTTATTTCGAACATTATTTCCCTTTTATCGAGGAATTATACGCTCGAACGGAGGATTCACTGTGGTCATGGAATGAGGCCTGGAGTACTTTTTGGTTGCGAACACTTGGGTTTGAAGTAAATCGCCAATTTACAATGGATTTTCGGTGTGGATCAGCTTTTGCAGGGATTCCTATTTGGGATCAAAAGGTATTGCGTCAGATTCGGCAGTATTATTCTAAAGATTTTTGGTATCCACAGGTATTTGAATATAAATACGGCTTTCAAAGAGAAGTCTCAATCATGGATGCTCTATTTTGTGCCGGTCCTGAGACCCGATCATATTTTAACACATATTATAAAGAGTCTTTCTCATTTTCATCATTGGAAAAATTAATGGAATGAAACAAGGAATCACCTTCTGTTTTGCTTTTCTCGCTTTAAGTGCTGCTTTTGGACAGCGGATTGACACCTCGGCTTTTTTGCCAGAGACGACGATTCAGGCCAATCGAATTCAGGAACAAGCTCTGGAGTCGGCCAAGGGAATTTTTATTTTAGATAGCGAAGACCTTAGAGCATTGCCGGCGAGAACTACTCAAGAGGCGCTGCAGTATGTGGCCGGCGTGCATATCAACACGCGAAGTTTTGCTCATGTGCAGGCGGATGTAAGTATTCGGGGTGGGAGTTTCGATCAGGTACTCCTGCTGGTGGATGGCGTAAAACTCAATGATTCTCAAACAGGACATCACAATATGAATATCCCCGTACCACTGAATATGATAGAGCGGATCGAGGTAATCAAAGGGCCAGGAGCTCGTATTTATGGACCCAACGCCTTTGCCGGTGTGATCAATATTATAACCAAGTCTGATATGGAGAATCAAGTGGGGATTCAGTATTACCGAGGGAGTTTTGACAGTGAAGGCGGAGCTCTTTCTGCCGCGGCTTCTACCGGAAGTATCCAACATCAAGTCAGTGTGCGCGTCGATCAGAGTGAAGGATTTCGAGAGAATACAGACTATAATGTCAAACAAATCTACTACAAGGCAGCAGGAGTATGGGGCAAGCATCGGTTGACTTTTCAAACATCCTATAATGAACGGAAGTTTGGAGCCAATGGTTTTTATGCGGACACGAGCTTTAACGACCAGTACGAGGAAATTCAAACGAGCTATGCTGCTCTGCAACATCAATTCAACGGAAAAAGTCTGGTGTTGAGATCTAATCTCTATTGGCGTAGAAATCAGGATATTTACTTGTTTCTGCGTTCAGACCCCGATTTCTATCGCAATTTTCACCTCGGTAACAACCTCGGTGCGGAGAGCAATGTACAGTGGATAAATTCGCTGGGGCAATCCGGATTTGGCGTTGATTTGAGAAGAGAAATTTTGCGTAGCAATTTATTGGGAGATAGGGAAAGGGATGTGGTAGCGCTCTCAGCTGAGCATCAATTCCAATGGTGGAACGACAAATTATTAGTTACTCCGGGCGTAGTCTATAACTATTATTCAGACCACGGAAGCACATTTTTGCCTGGAATAGAAGTAGCCTACCGTATGGCAGATCAATGGACACTCACTGCTTCAACGGGAAAAACGTTTAGAGTCCCGACCTATACTGATTTGTACTACGAAAGTCCGGTTGAGCGAGGCAATCCCAATCTCGTCGCTGAGACGGCCTGGTCATCGGAAATAGGGATTCGGCATCTCAGTAGAAACTGGGACGTACAATATGTGTTTTTCCAGCGACAGGTCAGTGATTTGATTGACTGGCAACGTGAAGAAGAAGTATGGGTGGTTAACAATTTGAATCAACCGCTGAAGATCTACGGGCAAGAAATGGCAGTGCGCTGGAGGCCGTCTTCTCATAGCTTTGATCTTTTAAAAATAGAGCAATTAAGTACGCAATTGACGCTACTACATCCCGTGCAGGAATTAGATGAAAACTCAAGATACACCTTTGACATGTTGAATGTCCAATGGGTATCGGGGGCATCTATTCGGCTCGCCAACCGACTGCATCTGCGGCCTTCCTATCGTCTTATCCAGCCGAATCCGGAGGCTCGGGTTCCTGTAACAACTGTGAATTATCACCTTCTGGACCTGAATTTGACCTATAGTTGGGGCGACAATGGGATTTTTGTAGAAGCTATAAATTTGTTGGATACGGAGCATTATGGTCCTGGAGGTGTTTTACTTCCCGGCAGATGGCTGAGAGCTGGAGCATCATTAAAATTCGTGAAAGAATAGAAAAAGTAATAGAATGATCCAACATTGCATTCGTCGTACAGGGTAGTTTTCCTATCTTAGTGGCTACAAGCTACAGCGCTATGAGTAACACATCTCCACCCTATATACACAGAGATATTAGCTGGCTCGACTTTAATTACAGAGTCCTGCAAGAAGCTAAAGATCCCAGTGTGCCCTTATTTGAGCGAATCAAGTTTTTGGCTATATATTCCAATAATCTGGATGAATTCTTCCGGGTTCGGGTCGCCAACCACCGCAATTTGGTTCGCGTGGGGAAGAAGACGAAAAGTCAATTGAATGAAAACCCCAAGGAGATATTGTCTCAAATCGTAGAAGTTGTCAATGATCAACAGGTGGAATTTTCTCAAATTTTCCAGAACCAAATCGTTCCGGAATTGCGTCAGCACAATATTTTTGTCAAAACGCCGGATGAAATTAACGATGCCCAACTTTCATTTATCGATAAGTATTTTAAGGACAACCTCCTACCCTTTGTTCAACCAGTGGTATTGATTAAGGATAAAATTCGCCCCTTTCTCAACAATGCGGCACTTTACTTATATATTCGACTAAAGGATACGGCCAAGTCAGGCAAGCGACTCAATGCCATTGTTAAAATACCCTCCGACCATTTGCCCAGATTTGTCAAATTGCCCTCCTACAAGAACCGGCACGAAATTATTATCCTCGATGATGTGGTGCGCTATGCGCTACAATGGCTTTTTCCCGGTTACGAAATTGAAAACTCCTATTCCATCAAACTCACTCGGGATGCTGAGCTCTATATCGATGATGAATACTCAGGCGATTTGCTCTCAAAAATAAAAGATTCGCTCTCCCGAAGAAATGTAGGACCAGCCAGTCGCCTTGTCTACGATCGCGAGATACCAAGTAAGATGTTGGACTTTCTCATAGAGAACTTCAACCTGGATCGCAATGATATTCTCCAGGAAGGCAGATATCACAATAACTTCGACTTCTTTAGCTTTCCTGATTTTGGCATGGACCACCTCAAAAATACACCTTTCCCTCCGCTTCCCTATCCGCAATTGGAAAATGTGGAGGACTTTTGGACGGCCATTAGAGAGAAAGATCATTTATGCTATATGCCCTATGAGAGTTATGAAAGCGTTATTCGCTTCTTTGAGGAAAGCGCTCAAGATCCCCGAGTAACTCACATTAAGGTCGTCCAATATCGGGTAGCCAGTAAGTCCAGAATCATGAATGCACTGATGAAGGCCGTGAAGGCAGGCAAACAGGTCAGTGTATTTATAGAAGTCAAAGCCCGCTTCGATGAAGAAGCGAATCTCGTCTGGGGCGAAAAACTCGAGGAAGCCGGCATCAATGTGCACTACTCCTTTCCGGGCTTGAAAGTGCATTCCAAACTGGCCATAGTCCGCCGGCAAGAAAAAAATGGACCTCGTTTATATTCCTATCTCAGCACGGGTAACTTTCACGAAGAAACGGCAAAGCTCTATTGTGACTTTGGTTTTTTTACTGCGGATAGGAGAATCACAAGGGAGGTAGCGCGCGTTTATTCCTTTTTAGAAACCGTTCAGATTCCCACTCAACAATTTGAGCATCTGCTCGTGGGGCAATTCCAATTACGGCCAGGCCTGGAAAAACTTATTCAATATGAAATAGATCAGGCCAAAGCAGGGCAAGTCGGAGCAATGACCATCAAACTCAACAGTCTCCAGGATCCCCGCATGATCAACAAACTTTATGAGGCCAGCCAGGCCGGAGTGAAAATAGATCTCATCATTCGAGGAATTTGCTCTTTAGTGCCCGGCGTAGAAGGCTGCAGTGAAAATATCAATGTCATTTCTATCGTCGATCGATTTCTGGAGCATGCCCGCGTGTATCATTTTCACCATGGAGGGGAAGAAAAGCTCTTCCTTTCCTCTGCTGATTGGATGGTGAGAAACCTCAGTTATAGAATAGAGACGACCTTCCCGATATACGATCAAGACATTCGCAAGGAGATCCTGGATATTCTAAAGCTGCAGAAGACCGATAATGTCAAAGCGCGCATCATTGATGAAAAACAGACAAATTCCTATAGACGAGACAAGTCTGATTTAGTCATCCGTAGTCAGTATGAAACCTATTATTACTACAAACGGAGATTGGATCGTTACAAAAAAACAATTGAGGACGAGTCAGATCCAACGACTTCGCTACAAACTTAAACCACTACTACCATGTTGACAGCTATCTCCCCTATTGATGGTCGATATCAAAATAAAACTCAGGATTTATCGAACTATTTTTCCGAAATGGGCCTAATCAAATACCGCCTGCGTGTAGAAATTGAGTATCTCATCGCACTTTCAGACCTCGGATTACCGGAGTTACCTGCTTTCTCAGAACAAGAACGCGAGGGGCTCAGAAGTATCTACCACAAATTTACCGAACAAGAAGCGCAAAAAATAAAAGACATTGAGTCGGTCACCAATCACGACGTAAAAGCTGTTGAATACTACATCAAAGAACAATGGGATCGACTCCAGCTCACTCAAAATAAGGAGTTTGTTCACTTTGCCCTTACAAGTCAGGACATCAATAACACTGCTGTTCCACTATCACTCAAAGAAGCCCAGGCAGAAGTCATCGCTCCTAAAATGCAGCAACTCATCCTTCGATTAAAGGCGCTAGAAGCCCAATGGGCCGATCAGCCACTTCTGGCACATACCCATGGACAGCCCGCCTCACCGACTTTGTTGGGCAAAGAATTGAGAGTGTTCCGCAGCCGCATGGAAAAGCAATGGGAGTACTTAAAATCACTTCCTATCGAAGGCAAATTTGGAGGGGCGACCGGCAATTTCAATGCACACTATGCAGCCTATCCCGATGTTGACTGGCATCAATTTGCCGATGACTTTCTATCCAGAGAGTTGGGGCTGGTGCGGCAAGCTGACACCACACAAATAGAAAACTACGATCAAATGGCTGCTCTTTTTCATGGCTATGTCCGATGGAGTAGCGTCGCCATAGACCTGTGTCGCGATATGTGGGCCTATATTTCCATGGGCTATTTCAAACAGAAAGTGGTTGCCAATGAAGTTGGCAGTTCGGCTATGCCTCACAAGGTCAACCCCATCGATTTTGAAAATGCCGAGGGCAATCTGGGCGTCGCTCAAGCCCTATTTACGCATTTAGCACGAAAATTGCCCGTTTCCCGACTGCAAAGAGACTTAACCGACAGCACCGTCAGCCGAAATATTGGCGTCCCCTTTGCTCACACCCTAATTGCAACCTTTTCCCTCCTCAAAGGGCTGAACAAAATTGAACTCAATGCTTCAGCTATTGACCGCGATCTTGACCAGAACTGGATGGTCGTCGCTGAAGCTATCCAAAATGTACTGCGTAAAGAAAACTATCCTTCTCCTTACGAAGCGCTCAAATCTTTTACCCGTGGCAAAGATCAGATTACAAAGCAAGATATTCACAACTTCATTGACCAACTAGAAGTGTCCAAAAGCATTCGGGAACACCTCAAGTCATTTACTCCTTTTAATTACACAGGAAAATAGCCCATGAAATTATCCATAGTTATTCCCGTATATAATGAAGAACGGACGCTGATAAAAATTTTAGATGCCGTTCGAAATGTGCAATTGATAAGAAATATAGAGAAAGAAATTCTTCTTATCGACGATTGCTCCTCTGATGCATCGGTTGAGATTATTCACTCTTATATTCAGCAACACAGCGATGAGGACATCAAATTCTATCAACACGAAGTGAACCAGGGAAAAGGAGCCGCCCTTCATACCGGGATCTACAAGGCAGAAGGTGACCTCATCATCATTCAGGATGCCGACATGGAGTACGATCCCGAGGAGTACAATCACCTGCTAGGCCCCGTATTGCGAGGGGAGGCCGATGTGGTTTACGGTTCGCGTTTCAAGGGCAACAATCCGCATCGAATCCTCTTTTTCTGGCACACGCTGGGTAATAAGTTTTTAACCTTTTTGTCCAATGCCATGACCAATCTCAATTTGAGCGATATGGAGACCTGTTACAAACTCTTTCGAGCTGAAATAGTCCAACCCTTACGGCTCGTCGAAAAGCGCTTTGGATTTGAGCCCGAAATCACTGCAAAAATTAGCCGCATTCCAAAAATTCGAATCTATGAAGTCGGCATCTCCTATTACGGCCGAACATACGAGGAAGGAAAGAAAATTAATTGGAAAGACGGTTTTCGCGCTATTTACTGCATTTTTAAATACAATCTCTGGGCCAAAAGATAATCGAGCCATACTTTCAAGAAAACCTTTCATTTACTTGTTATGGTAATGATTTGGGGGTACCCGCCCGCCTGGAGCGGGCGGGCGCTATGCTTCAGGGCTCGCTATTCGCTCGGTACCCATTGCATTGGGTACGCCTTTCGGCCCCCTACGCAGCGCTTACCCGGCCTGCGCACAAGGCAAAAATATCCATAGAGGTGTAGAAAGAGTGGAAATTAGCTGCCCCTTCAAAAACATCAACTATCCTTACCTTAGTAGCTAAATAAAGAATAGATCATGGACGAAGTTTTCGACGCGATTATTGTTGGCGGTGGGCAGAGTGGATTGGCCTGTGGGTACTATTTGAGAAGAAAGAATATTAAATATTGCATACTAGATGCTGAATCTTCCTGTGGGGGTTCTTGGCAGAAGTATTGGGAGTCCCTCACGCTCTTTTCACCCGCGGAGCACAGTTCACTACCCGGCTGGAGGATGCCCGAAAGCGAAGGAACTTTCCCTAAAAAAGAAGAGGTCATCGACTATCTTTGCGCCTATGAAAAGCGATACAATCTCCCGATTCATCGACCCGTTTGGGTGGACCGAATCGTAAAAGAAGGGGATATTTTTATTCTGCACACTTCTACTGGAAAGTGGCGCAGCCGCAGCCTAGTTTCAGCTACCGGCACTTACCGAAATCCCTACATTACGAATCTGCCCGGGAGGAATAGTTTCCGTGGAGAGCAACTGCATTCTGCAGATTATAAAAACCCGGAGATCTGCAGGGATAAAAAGGTGCTCATCGTTGGTGGGGGAAATAGCGGAGCACAAATTCTAGCAGAGGTATCAAAAGTTACTTCAGCAAAGTGGGCTACGCTTTCGCCCCCCGAGTTCCTACCCGATGATGTGGATGGTCGGGTTTTATTTGACCAGGCGACAGCAAAATACTACGCTGAGAAAAAAGGTGAAGCTTTCGATGCCTCCAGGTATAGTCTGGGGAATATCGTAATGGTGCCCTCGGTCCAAGAGGCAAGGGATCGACATGTGCTAGAGTCTCAGCCCACTCTTCAGGCCTTGTACGAACAAGGAGTCATCTGGCCGGACGGCAGCCGAGAGCCTTTTGATTTGATCCTATGGTGTACTGGTTTTGGATATGCGACAACACATCTGGACACTTTACTTTCATTAGATAAAAGAGGAAAGGCGGATACTCAGGGAACTCGAGCAAGAGAGGTCCCGGGACTATGGTTAGTGGGTTATGGTGGCTGGACTGGATTTGCCTCCGCAACTCTGATTGGAGTGGGTCGATCTGCACGGTCTACTGCAAAGGAAGTAGATCACTATCTTTCTCAAATCACCAACTAGTCTTAGGGAACCAATAGGATAATCTTCCTGATTCCATAACACAGAACCCATTGAGTACAAAGAAAACAAAAGATCAGCGCCCGGGTGGGCGCAAGCGTGAGGGATACGGAGGGCCCCAGGTACCGCCGGAGGCGGTACGGAGCGAATAGCGAACCCCGGAGGAGCCCGACCCCGAGCTGGCCGTATGCCCAGCGAGGGGGCACGCCCAAATCATTAAAAAGAGCACCTATTATTTCTTAACGTCTTTTATTCTTTTTGCGATTAGCGAAGAACTCTTGCTTTCGGCGCTGCTTTTCCTTTTCAAACTCTTTCTTCTCTTTCGCTGTCATCGGTCTTTCTGTTTGTGGATAGGGATGGTCCTGAACAATGTCGATCTTTTCTCCTGTCAACTTTTCAATGTCCTTGACAAAAGCGTTGTGTTCCGGTTCGCTAATGGAGATAGCAGTTCCCTCTTCTCCTGCCCTGCCCGATCGTCCTATGCGATGCACATAAGTCTCCGCCACGTTCGGTAGGTCAAAATTGATCACGTATTGCAATTTATCGATGTCTATACCCCGAGCTGCTATATCCGTGGCTACCAGGAGGCGAACTCTTCCGTCCTTAAATTCCTGGAGCGCTTTTTGGCGCTGATTCTGGCCCTTATTACCGTGAATTGCAGCCGCTTTGATTCCTTTTTTCTTTAGCAAACGGACAATTTTATCTGCGCCGTGCTTAGTTCGTGAAAACAACAAAACCTGATCCAGGTCATCATCCTTCAATAAATGAAGCAAAAGGTTCTTTTTATCTGTTCTATTCGTGTAATACACGTATTGTTGCAAGGTCTCGGCAGCAGAGGATACCGGGCTGACTTCCACTTTTTTCTGATTCGTCAATATCGTGCGAGACAACTTTACAATATTGTCTGGCATGGTGGCTGAAAAGAACAGAGATTGACGCTTCTGAGGAAGTGCCTTGATGATTTTTTTAATATCATTAATAAAACCCATGTCCAGCATTCGGTCCGCTTCATCCAGGACGAAATACTCTACACCTTTGAGATCCACATAACCTTGTTGCATAAGATCTAACAAACGACCCGGTGTAGCCACTAAAATATCTACTCCTCGATCCAGAGCGCGGGTTTGCGACCCTTGTTTTACACCTCCAAAAATAACGGTGTTCTTAACGGAGGTATATTTACCATAGGTTGAAAAACTCTCGCCGATCTGGATTGCCAGTTCACGGGTCGGGGTCACCACTAGTGCTCGCACTTGACGCGCTTTTCCTTGTTCCAGTCCCGTGACGATATGCTGTAATATCGGAAGGGCGAAAGCTGCAGTTTTTCCAGTTCCTGTTTGAGCGCTGGCCAACACATCTTCGCCTTTTAATACCAGCGGAATCGCCTGTTCTTGTATAGAGGTGGGAGATTCGTATTTCTCGTCTTGTATTGCCTTCATTAAAGAAGGGATCAATTGTAATTCTTCAAATCGCATGAGCAATCATTTGGGCCTTCAACAGTGTCCAAACACGCGCTCAAGGCATTTCAATAAAGGCGCAAAGGTACAATAATTACATTCCATGCGTCTGATATTTATAACAAATTTGTAATATGACTCCAAAGGGCCTAACTCCGCTAATACTCGTAGGTACTCTTAAAGATACGCGTAGAATATCCTTCGGGGAAGTAATTAGGTCCTTTTGGATGGCGGCTTGACCTTCAGTTCGTCAATCGAAAGAAAGAACCTACTGAATGTATAAGTAGCTATTGAATCAGGCGCACAGATGCATTACAGTCCAAGAACAACTAAGGAAAAGCAATGAAATAGTAGTTTCTTTTTTGATAGTATTCAGATTGAAATCGATCCTGGGTGAAGGGAGCAGATTTTTTGAGAAAGCCCCGCATTGTATTGACAAACATTTTCTGTTCTGAAAAATACTGAAAAATCTCTTGCGGGCCAGTTCCATAGTGATCTGAAGCTCCCAAACCATGTTCAAATATCACCAGAGGCTGGTGTTTTTTGATGAGCTTGCGAGCTCCTTCTAAGACCAATAGTTCTGCACCTTCCACGTCAATTTTTATCAAATCAATCTCGATATTACCTGGAATTAATACATCCAGGCGCTCTGTCTGCACTTCTATAGACATATCCTCCTCTCCGGCTTGATCATAATCTCTTTTTCGCAACCCACTATAGGCCGGATTGCTTACGACATAATTGAAGGAGCTCAGCCCCTTCTCATTGCTAGCTGCGTAATTCAAAATCTTGCAGGAATCGAAATTTTTATATTTCTTTTCTAAGGCATGGTAAAATTCAGGTATGGGTTCCAATCCAAAATGAAGACCTTCCGGCGCGTAAGTCATCATCAAATCCAAAATTTCTCCCTGATGGCAGCCCACATCAATGCAATTGCTAGAGGCCTTTAGCTTATTTTTAAAGATCTGCTCTGTTTGCTGATCGTAGCGTTGATTTTTGGTCAGGGCGATGCCTGAGTATTTCAAAGCTCGTTTAATCAATTCTTTTATCATGCTACTGCTGTGACATTACTCAATTTCATCGCCGAATGTAAGAAATAATTATGGGAGATGTCTTTTTTTTGACCATTCGCTAATCACGCTGAGTAATTCCGATTTGTTGTAGGGCTTAGAAATATAATCATCCATACCATGATCCAAACATTTCTCTTTTTCCCCTATGAGAGAATGAGCCGAACAAGCTACGATCGGAACATCAGACTTCAGTTCGTTTCTAATTTTTTTGGTAGCTTCAAAGCCATCCATAACCGGCATTTGAAGGTCCATCATAACCAAATCATAGTCATTTGAAACAAGCATTGCTACCGCTTCCTTTCCATTTTCTGCTTGATCCACTACAGCCAGACTTCGTTCTAAATAGGTGGTAGCTAATAGTTGATTCATTTTGTTATCCTCTACTTGCAAAATACGCTTGCCCTCTAATTGATAATCTTCCGGCGGTTGAATTCCATTTGAATTAGGATGATCTTCAGATTCTGGTATTTTCATCGAAATCACAAAAGAGAAAGTGGTCCCTTCTCCTTTATTGCTTTCGACAGATAATTTACCACCATGAAGATTGACTAGCATTTTTACGATGTTAAGTCCCAAGCCTGTCCCTCCAAAATTACGTGATGTCGAGGTTTCAGCCTGAACAAATCGATCAAAGATAACATCCAGCTTCTCCGGATCTATGCCTATACCTGTATCAGATACCGTAAACTTGATATCTACTTCATCCATTCTCTTACTCACTAGATCGACTTGAAGCTTTACTTTTCCACGATCAGTAAACTTAATGGCATTTCCCATCAAATTCACTAATATCTGAATGACCCTGGGGCGATCTCCCAACACATAAGGTGGAATATCGTCATCGACCTCAGTAATCAATTCAATGTTTTTGGATTTCGCCTTTTGTTTTTGAAGTTTATTCAAATAATTAGCAACATCCTTCAGACTCAACATCCTATTTTCCAATTGAATCTTACCATTTTCCAACTTAGAGGTATCAAGAACATCATTAATAATGACCATCAGGTTTTGAGAAGCTGTACTTACAATTTCCACGTATTCTCTTTGCTCGGAATTGAGTTCAGAAGACATCAATAGGTCATTAAACCCAATAATCGCATTGAGTGGCGTTCGAATTTCATGACTCATATTCGCGAGAAATTCATCCTTTACCTGAACTGCCCGTTGGGCCTCCTCATTGGCTATTTTTAATTGGTTTAAGGTATTGACCTGGGTAGTGATATCACGAGCAATACAATAAAACTCCTCATTAAGCTCATCAAATGTAAGGGTCCAATGCAAGTTGAGATATTCACCTGAGGCAATTTGAATTCGGTTGTCGAACTCCACTTTAGGCTCAACGCCATCCAGTTTGCGAACTTGCTTCTCAGTATAATCCAAATCCTCCTTATGAACCCATTGATAAAAAGAATGCCCTATAATCTCTTCACTAGATCGACCCATCACTCTTTGAAAAGCAGGGTTGATTGACGTGAATTTTCCGTCATTATCAATAATACCAATCATATCAATTGATAACTGGAATAATCGACTCAGTTTTTCTCGCTCAATATTTTTTTTGCGGGCAACGATTTGAGAAACTACCTCCTCCCCCAATAATTGAAGTGCTCTTAATTGATCTTCACTTAGTTTTCTAGGCTTTCGATCGATCACACAAAGAGTACCCAGATTAAAGCCGGAAGGATCAGTCAACGGATAACCTGCATAGAATTTAATTTTCGGGTTGTCAGTGACTAAGGGATTAAGCGCGAAGCGAGGATCTTCTGCGGCATTTTCTACTTCAAAGGTATCATAGTCTAGTATGGCATGTTGGCAAAATGAGATATCACGGGAAGTTTCGCGTACTTCTAATCCTTTTTTTGATTTAAACCATTGTCTATGCTCATCAATTAAAGACACCAAAGCAATTGGAGTTCCACAAATCAGGGAGGCTAATTCCGTGATTCGATCAAACTCCTCTTCCGCAACTGAATCTAAGATGGAGTAGCTTTTTAATGCTTTTAATCGCTCCTTTTCTTTATCAGGTATTGGTTGCATAATAATGTTTCCATTAAGTTTGAATGCCCACTCCCTGGACCTACAAACATAAATCAGAGTAAAAAATATTGGGAAACTCCAAATAAAATGTCATTGCTGAAACTATCTTCCAGTTATGAGAACTTTTTTTTGATGGTTTCTATTCTATTCGGCGTGATAGGTTTGATTAAATAATCTCTCGTGTAATTACTTTTCATCGCCCTTTTTACATCTGACTGATCAGTTGAGGAAGAAAACATGTAAACATGAAATTGTTCAGGCTCTCCAAAATTAGAAAGTTCCTCTAAAAACATCCATCCATTCAATACGGGCATATTAATATCCAGGAATATTATATAAAGATGACCCACTTCGACATTTTGCATCAAAAAATCCAAAGCGAATTGACCATTTTCAAACGATAGAGGATTTTTGTCAAGTCCGTGATTAACAATCATTTTTTCTAAAAGAAAAACGAGGATTGCGTCATCGTCAATTATCAGCACTTTTATGGATTCCTCCATGAAACATTAAGAATTATTGCTTTCTAAGTTAAGAACAATTTTTGATTTCACTACAATATTTCTAATAATTTCATCCAACTCTTCCGCTGAATTCAAAACATACTTCATTAGCTCGTCTCTCTCTCCATCAGGAATTTCGTTTTTTTGAATTTCCATTACTAAGCCCATCAAGCGAGCAAGTGGGGCACGAACGACATGGGACTGTGTCCATGCAATCTCCTTGAGTTTTTCGTTTTGGGTTTGAATCTCTTTAATCCGCCGATTTCTTTCGGTAATATCCGACATTGATCCAACAATTCGGATAGGGGTTCCGGAAGAATCTCTGATAATCACCCCGCGATCCATGACATGAGCATATTTGCCATCAGTCTTTAAAAATCGATATTCTGCGCTAAAGTTAATGGATGTAGGATCTTCAAGTGTTTTCTGCAGTTGCTGTTTAACTTTAGGGTAATCATTGGTATGTATTTTTTTCATCCAGCTTTTGAGATCCTGCACGGGGGCGTCGTGTTTATATCCAAAAAGCTTTTGGAATCCAACGCTGCGATAGAACAAGTCATTAACGATGTCCCAATCCCAAATCGCATCATGAGTTGCCTCTGTAACTTTCACAAATCGCTCATTACTCAATTTGATTTCTTCCTCTGCCTTTTTACGACCAGTAATATCTTTTAAAAATATGGAAAGACCATTCTTAGAGGGATAAGCTGATACTTCAACCCACATCATCATTCCAATAAAATAATCTTCAAAGTAAATGGCATCTTCTTCTTCCATGGCCTGAAACAACATATCTTGAAAATTGGAAAATTCTGCCTCGGGGATGGACTTCCATAAATTTTCTCCGAGGATATGTTTTCTTTCCCGTTGTAAAATAATTTCAGCTTGTCGATTCCAGTACGTTACCTCCCAATTTTTATTCACCGAGAAGAATCCATCACCAATACTTTCTAGGAGCATATTTTTCTCTTCCAGTGTTTTATGTAACTCCAGCTCAGCTGTTTTTCGCTTGTGAATATCTTGAATACTACCATAAATTCTGCCGCTTCCTGTTGAATCAAGCTCACACTCACCAATACAACGAACCCATTTATTCCCTCCTTTTTTTGTTGTTATGAAAAACTCAGAATCAAAAGGGACTCCACCGTCAATCAATTTCAAAATAGCATGCTTTATTAGGTCTTTACTGTCTTCATTAAAAAAGTTAACAACATCGATTAAACTAAACTCAAGAGATTCATCAACCTCTAAAATTTTACGAGTAGGTGCCGATAAATATATTTGACTTGCTCGTTTATCTATGACTTTAACTTCCCAGGATCCAACTTTGGCCATTCGGTTAGCCCTTCGTAATGAATCCGATAAGACAATTTTTTCATTCACATCTAATACCATGCTATCCCAAACGATGTTTCCATTTTGTCGTTTGCGAGGAATGCCCAGCCCCTCAACCCAAACAAAATCACCATTGGGTTTTTTAATACGCGCAGTCGTGTTCCACTGACTCATAGTTAGGCTAGACTCTCGGATCGAGCTTTTAAGTTCTTCTAAAGAACCTCCAGCTTCAACCTGCTCCCAAATTTTACTGGTGTCCTCCATACACTCTTCAGGACTTAAGCCCCAAATATCATAAGACCCCTTACTCACATAATTCATTCGATCTGATCCATCTGGTCTTAATTCATCTTGAAAAATCACCCCTGGTAAGTTATCCGCAATATGTTTTAGCCGAAGTTCCGTTTGCTTTCTCTCATTGATATCCTGCAAGCTACCAAACACGCTAAGACACTTCCCATTAATAATCACGGCTTTTCCTATGATTCTAATCCATTGCTCTTCACCCCTGCTTGTTACAATCGGTAATTCAAAATCAAAAGGTTCTCCGAGTTCCATGCATTTCTGTAACTTATCCTCTACAAACGCTTGATCATCCTGCTTGAAGTAATTGAGAAGTTTATCAGCTTTTGGTTGATACCCAGGAGGCTCCCCATGAATCTCTGCGGTCATTGGTGACCAATACACAGCCTCATCGATAAGGTTGTATTCCCAACTTCCCACGCGAGCCATTGAAGAAGCTTCTTGCAAAAGTTCTTCTACCTTTTTATGTTCCGTAATGTCCTTAGCTACTGCATGTATTACTCGCTGATCCGGGAAAGAGGTGGCCGACCAACTCAGCCACTTAATCTTACCATCGGGGCCCAAATACCTATTCTCGAATTTAGTACTGGTATGTCCTTTGATTAACCGCAATAACTCCCTTTCAGTAGCCGTCCTGTCGTTTGGATGAACGAAATCAATGAAAGGTTTAGAAAGGAGATACTGCCTGGAGTAGCCCAGTATTCTTTCACCTGCAGGGTTAATTTTGCGATATACTCCGTCAAAGCCACAAATACAAATTAAGTCAGGTGCATTATTAAAGAGTTGATTATAATCATCCTCCGTATATTTACGTTTTAATTCAGAGGCCAGATCCTCATTAATAGTCTTTAGTAGCTCCACTCTATTCAATGTAGCCTGCTTGTTATTATCACTACCTAAGAGTAATACCCCCTGAAACTCATCACCTGAAATCAAAGGGATTCCGAACGCATATTTCAAACCAGAAATTTTAGCGGCATTATTACGCAAAAAAGCTGAACATTGCTCCAACTCTTCCATAATTACCAGGTCCATGTTTTGCCAAACTAAGCCCGGCAGGCCCTCGCCCAAAGAAAACTCATCAATACTGCTGTTATTCTCATAAAATTGATTCCCCACATGATCACTTGAGGCTTTAGATGCTAAGTAAAGATTTTTGTCTCTTGATTTGGCACCCAAACCTCAGCAATGCTGAAATTACCAAATTCAAGAATCTTTTCTGTCATTTGCTGTAATGCATCTTTGCAGTGATCACTTTGGCCAAAAATATTAGAAATCTCAGCTAAAAGTTGATTATTCAAATCCCTATACACTGATTGCGTCGCATCGCGCTCAATGGCCACCCAATGAGTGAACCAACCATTTTCATCAGCTACCGGCGTCATTGACAGCTTCATCCAAAACTCCTCTCCATTTTTACGGTAGTTAATTAGACTCACCTCACAGGGCTTCCAGGCGTTTAAGGCTGTGCTCATTTCCTCAATAGTCTTTGGGTCAGTCCGGGGACCTTGAAGAATTTTTGGAGTTTTTCCAATGATGTCATCAGCTGTATAGCCCGTCAACTGAGTAAATGCGGGATTGACATAGACCACTTTACGTCCCTCAGCGCTCGAGGGCTCTGCTTCCGTAATTAATACACCATCCTTTGCTCTTTCGATCACCGTTTGTAAAAGCTTTTTTTTCTTTAGATCAATGTCAAGGGATCGTTGTTTTTGAACAACAAAAAACAATTGATCACCCTGGTCTTTTTCTACATATTCCCCAATAGTAATAAGAGAAATGACTTCACCTTCCTTGGTTTTCCACGACAGTTTTTCAGAGAAATTCTCGTGATTCTCTTTCAACTTTTCAATTAAAAACTTAAAATGTTTGATATGGTCCCTATGGATAAACCGTATTACATCATTCCACTTAGAAACGGAGGAAGCAGAATTTATACCTAAAAGATTTAAAAATCCAGAGGAACAAACTAGAGTTTTATTGTCCAAGTGTAATTCAAAAGTCCCGGAATTTAATATCTGTTCAGTTCGATTAAAGTCCATTGTAAGTCATCTCTGGTTTAATTGGAGGTATTTAATGGTCTTTAATAAAATTTCTAGATGTGAAAGCCACAAATATTTTCATCCTATAGCAAAGACCGTTTTAACAAACAAAAAATGTTTTTGATTTGATAAACAATACCCTTAAATTATTAATATACAAAAAAATACAGCACTTACCAATCAAAAACCTTCCAAAAGAATTCCTTTACTGAAAATATAATAAAATAATATGAAGGGCAAATCACTCTTAAGGAACGAACCTCTTTATTCCAAATTTTTTTATTTATCTTACTAGCAATAATGGTATAAGTCAATCTGTAAATATGGACATTCAAGAACATTTATTTCAGCGATTAGAGGAAAACTATGACCATCGGCCGGATCTAATCCGGGATTTAGAAAATGTGCTATTTTTAAAAAGAGATGCTATCTATCGACGACTTAGAGGAGAGACAGCCCTAACTGCAAATGAGATGGGGCTGATTTGTAAAAAGTACGGGATTTCTGTTGATGCTATAGTGCAAGATGATGCCAGTAGAATGTTTTTCGAATTTTCAGCATTTAAAAGACCAATTAAATCCGTAGACCAATACGTACACCAATTGGACCAAAACTTTCAAAAAATAAGATCGATACCAGAAGGAAGTATTTATTATGCTACGAGTGAAATACCCGTTTTCTATTACGCCTTTTATCCGAGACTGTTTCTTTTTAAGCTCTATGTGTGGG
>Ga0307966_1001524_pt1 | contig 18254 bp, 10 predicted proteins | sample OrgLakmetagen646_FD_203141 | JGI IMG/M metagenome (GOLD analysis project Ga0307966, IMG submission 203141) | Saline water microbial communities from Organic Lake, Antarctica - #646 | ecosystem: Environmental > Aquatic > Non-marine Saline and Alkaline > Saline | place: Antarctica: Organic Lake... | reverse complement strand
TCCGGTATTTTCTTTCAGCACTACTTCTGTGCGCAAGCCGATGCGCACAGAGACGGTCAGTCAGACCTTCCACCACTTGATGCCGGAGCTCAATCTGTCTGTGCCACCCGGCGCACGCCAACCCCACCTGCACTGTCTGCGTCATTCGTTCGCGGTCGCAACCCTGCTCCGCTGGTATCGCACCGGCGTGGATCCCAATCAACGGCTTTTTCACCTATCCACCTTCATGGGGCGGGTGCGTTATTTTCTGCAGAACCTTGAACAACAACGTGGTAATGGGGTCCGGACTCGCAACCAGCGTCTTGCCCGGCCACCCTGGGCCAGGATTCACCACCTGCGATATTCATGCCGCCGCCGTCGGCCTGATGGCAAGCCATGCAAATTGCGGCCGTTGTTGCACCTCTTTCAGCGTCGCCATTCGTCGCAGCAAGCGCCAGGCTGGAGCTGGCAGCCAGCCCCAAGGCAGCAAGAAGTATTGGAAGTTGTCTTATGGTGGATTTACCTCTCGGTCATCGCCACTCAGATATGGCTTCGTATTGTGTTCATAGCACTATGCCTGCAACGAAAAAAAGATGTAATAGGAATCTAATTGCCAGGCTTGAGTGTCTGTGTGCAGTTGCACTGAAGGAAAAGCCGCTCAGGGGTGCGAATTATTTCGAGTTTCGCGAATGCTGAATATCTGAAAGTGTTCGTCTGGCGGTTCACAACGAGAAGGGGCGGGAAGCGGACCGGTTATCCCGCTCCGCTTCGCTAACCTGGCAAGGACTCGAACCCGTTGGCACCAAAATATTGCCATTAATGCCAGGCAGTTTCAGAATAGCACGGGCTCACGTTTCCGGCCACTTACTGGAAGGTTCGCGTCAGATTATTCTGATCGATCAACACCCAGGACGGCGTTACCATCCATTCGCGAATATCCGTGGGGCCCTGGATCAGATTCTCACGGAAGACCCACAGATGAGGATCACTTTCGCCAATCTGATCGACAGATACCAGCCGGATACCCATGGTAGCCATCGATATCCGGTTTTCGGCTACCAGAACCTGATGCCCGATAAAGCCCCAGATGCGGATGCCCTGAGCAAAGAACTGCTTGAAGTTCGGTCGGCTCGACAACGTCATCTCATTGCCACGGATGCGCAGCGTGTCGACATTGCCTACCATCAGTCCGTAACCGGCGTAGGCATCTTTGCTGCGGGCAAGCAGCTCCATCCGGTTGTCGTCGATCAACACCGACCGGGCGCGGATATCCAAATCGCGCAAGTGGCTCACGGCCACCCGCACACCCACTTCAAAGTCGAGGATTGTATTGCTGCGAACCGCGACGTTGTCCAGCCGCCGCCCCCCGCAAACGATGCCCTGGGCTCCCAGGCTGACCGCGTTATCCGTCAAAGTCGCAAGCCAGTTCAGCACCGAACTCAATCCGTCGCGGGTGGGCTTGTCTTGCAGCGCCTTTCTGGCCATGGCATAGCAAAGCTTCAGAAGTTCATCGGCATTGGCAATCTTGGGGGCTTTGCCACTGCGTGCAATCAGGCTGTTCCAGTCTTTCTGGCTTAAAGCGCTGTTAAAGGCCACGACATGACCATTGGCTTCGACCACTACCTGGCGCTGGGCGCCAGATTTGGCGTCGAAGCGCTGAACGCTGGGATCGCTCGACATCAGCAGGGTCATGCGCACCTTCGTGCGTTCCAGCGGCAGTCCGTCGCCGATGGACGTTTCAAGCCGTTTCAGTTGATCACGAAAGGCCGGCATCTTATCGGGGTTATCGGCAACACTGGCGATGAGTTTGTCAGCCCAAAGGGTGAACGTGTTCTGGTTCTTCAGGTCCGCCTCTGTGGGTGGGCTTGCAGCGACCAGCGAATCCCAGTCGCTCTGCGACACCGGGCTATTGAAGGTCATACGCCATTCCTTGACGCCGATCTCCTTGGCGCCTTTGCCCTTGCCGACATTGCCCTTCACCGGTTGCGAAATCAGGCTGCTTGCGGCCCTGGAAACCCAGTCTTCGTCGGCGAGGAAGGCGTCTACACTGAGCCCACCCTTGCCGGACTTGGCTTTCAGACGGTTGCCGGAAATATCAACGTCGATGGCATCGGTAACTACTATTCCCTCCTGAAGGTTGCCCACGGTCAGGCTATTGTTGGTTATTCGTACAGATCGGGTAACCCGTAAAGTCTCAAGTGACGAGCTCCACCCCCTAACTGTCAGGCAGGTGCGCTGTGTTGAGGTGCCGCCACCACAGCTGAGAACGCAGCCATGCACCTCGACTTCATTGCAATGGCCAAAATCCAGAGTGCCTTGGCGGTGGGTATTCAGTGCTTTGTCGATGCCGGCATTGCCGTCGGGCGTGACGATCTCGAGGCCACTTACCCTGACGCTTGCACACCCCTGAAAGGCCAGTGCGGACTCGGTTCGATTGGCCACGATACGAACGGTTCCCGGCCCGGCACCGCTGATCTGGATATGGCCGAGCCTGTTCATCCGCACCGTGCGCGCGGTGGTATAGTCGCCCCGGGCGAAGCATATCGACGCGTTCTCGTCCGTCTTCAGGCTTTCCAGCCGCGCCACCCAGTCCTCACCTGGCTGGATGGTATAGGTCGTGCAGCCGAACTGTTGCAGGTTGGTCAGCGCTTCAATGGCCTTCTGCACCGTATTGGCCGGGTACAGCTCGGGCGTATTCGCCGGGTCAAAACTGACATGGCTGGCCCGCGACAAGGTGGCGCAGAAGGCAATGGGCGTATGGGTCAGGGTGCCGGCGGAATCGCGGCGCTGGGCAAAGATGCGCTGGGAGCGGTTGGTACTGTCAAGGCTCCAGGCCACCGACGCTACACCGTCAGCATCCGTAGCAACGTCCTGGGTTGGCTGCCCATTGCCGAAGCGCCCGTTACCGTCCAGCACCCTGAAGTGGATGATTTCGCCCGCCAGCGGCTTGTGTCCGCGTACCACAGACACCGACAGAACCCTGGGCAAGGGCACTATGGCGCCGGGATTGAGCGGGTTACCCAGCGCCTCTTGGCCGTCGCCCCCGGCATAGAGCACCTGTTTGCACTGGGTTATTGGCGGGAACAGCGCACGGCAATCCTCGGTCACGCTCCACGCACCAGCCCCATCCAAAGCCAGCCAGGCCAACGCGGCATAGTCGCGCCTGGGGCCCTCGGGCGGTTTGGAAAGCGGTGCGCCGGTAACCGCATTGCGCGGCCATTCCACATCACCGGATACGGCGCGCGCTGGAATGGTCCAGTGATCGCTGGTTTGGTACTGCCCGGCCTCGAAGTAAACCTGAACACCGCTTTGCAGATTTGCCCATGCGGTCGTGGCATCATCCACCTTTATCGGCAGGCCGCCTTCCCAGCGGGTGACAAAAGCCTCTGTTGGCAATTTATCGGTATCCGGCAAACCATTGTCCTGCAAGGGCGCCAGGCTGACCGGGTCGCGCAGTTCGCCGAGTGCGATACGCTGGCCCACCACCTCGCCTATACGGGCAAAGAAACCCGGCGTTTCGCCATAGATCGCGGCCTGGTCGCGAATCTCTACCCAGTCGCCAACCTTCAACGCGGTCATTTCATCGCGGCCAGTGCTTTCGACCACCAGAATGCCTGCGTCAATTTTTCGGTACCGCGTGCGGTGAATCGCATTTTCGCAGGACCACTTGTAAAACGCCGTCGTTTCGTCGCCGCTGTTGTGGATTTCGACGCGGTACAACAGATTGTCGAGACTGCGGTAGCCTGCGGCGGGCGGCAGGGTGCAGGGCCCGGCACTGAGATCTGACAGCTCGGCCCTGGCGCGCATTTTTCCCGGCGTGCGGTTGCCGATGATCGGATTGAGCCCGTTGGCCAGCGCCGGGCAGGTCAGATCGGCGGCCTGATAGCCCAGCGCCAGCAGAGCGGCGCGCGAAACCAGCGAAACCTGCCAGATGCTGCGGTCGCGAAACGCGGTGTCTGGCCCGTCAAAAGCGACTTCCCTGAGCTGTGGGTCGTCAAGCGCGGTAACGGCCAGATCGGCAGACTTCAGCAGCGCCAGGTAATCGCCCGCCTCCTGGGGCAACAGCGAGCCTGTGTCGTAAGGCTGGCGCGAGACAGTCGCCGGCTTGAAAACCGTGGTGACAGCATTGCCCAGTGCGGGCGTGGTGCGGAATGTTCGCACGCCGTCGGCATCTTCGGCGACATCTTGCACTTTGACGAAATTGCTCAACCCCGATGGCTCTGTGCTGAGCACGTCGTCATCCGCAAGTATCGGCCCGTCGTCAATTCGCCAGACCGCATTGGAGCCATTTCCTGGCACCTGAGTAAGCGCGTATGCCACCGGCCAGCGCAACACATGGATGACGCCCGCCACGTAACCGGTGCCCGGCGTGATCACCAGCGTTCCGGCCGCGGCATCAGGCATCAGCCCAAAACCTGCATCTTCCTCGGGAAAACCGGCATGGCCGATGACGTCAGCGGCGGTTTCCCGGTCCGAGGCGCGCAAAATATCGCCCTGTTCGTTCCAGTCCGCGTCGGAGAACAAGCGCCCTTGCTGCATTCGTACAAGACTGAAATCCTTGGCGGGATCAAAGGTCTTTTTCGAAATATCTCCGGCCATGACAGACCTCCTAAGACATATAGATGACGTTCGGAACAAGCCCGAACGGAGCAAATTCTTCGACAGCATCGCGGATATTGGCGCGGCGGGCGGGGTCGCGATTGGCGTAACCCACACCCATTTCCATGCCGTCTTTTGCCCCTTCAAAAATATCCAGGGGCGTGCACATACTGAGCAAACCGAACTGCGGATCCTGAAACCGGGTCGAGACAAAGACCGGGCGGGGCTTGGGGTCGTCGCTGGCGACCGGCACACAACGATATCGGAGCGGCAGGGCAGAGCTTTCGTGTGCATAGCAGAATCGCACACAGCCGATCTGCCGATGTTCAACGTTGATGTGCCCGAGGAACACGCTGTTATCTGCGTTCAGGCTGCGGCAATTTATTCCGCCAATTATCGTGCTGCCATCGATGCGCAGATCCATCAGTGGCACATCTACGACCTTCGTGCTGTTACCGTCACTGCCGCCGCCTGCAGTGCGGTCCTCACCAATGATTGACCGGGTAATTTCTATTTGCCCCGTGGCCTGGGGCAGATCCACCTCGCCGATAATGCAGCGGTCGAGCTTCAGACTGATACGCGCATTGTCAGCCAGGGCCCGAACTGAACCGTCAAGCTCAGCCCCGGATGCGAGGGTGCAATTGTAAAGCCTGAGCGCGCCCAGATCGCCGCCGGGCAAGGCGATGACATGGTGGTTGATCACTAGCCCGTCAAGCACCAAAGATCCTGCGGCGCCCTGGCCTGCATCCGCCGCCTGAATCATCACCGCTCCTTTTACTACCGGTCGGCGGTGCATGGGTGACAAATGGTCGGGCGAACGAGTGTGCACGCCGTCCGGCTTTAGCGTTACGGGCCAGGCGGCGGCAACAATGGCCAGCATGGCGCCTTTCGGCAGTTTGATGACATAGTTATTGTCCAGCGTCTCGGTATAGGTGGCGTTATCCATCACCGCGATAATCCCGCGCGCGCCGTCGGTAGCATGAGTATTCCAGCGGTCTACCGCGTCGCGCAAGGAGCCCACCACCTCGAGCGGATCGTCGGTCACATGGCTTTCGACCTGACTGACGCCGATTTTCAAGAGCTCGAATTCGTCGGAACTGACCAGATCCGGCAACCATTTTTCCAGGCTCGCGCGCCGGTCATAGGCGCCGCCGCCGATGTCGAAAGGCTGCGCGAAGGCAAAGCCGGTTTCGACCGGTTTGGTTTCATCATCGGTGTGCAAGGAGATCCGCCCAAGCTCTGGGTCAATCAGCACGTCACCGGCAACGGCGGGCCGGCGCCAGGTGCCATCGCCGGCTTTTTCGAGATTGCAGCAGAATAGCTGTTGCGGCGATACCTCAGCCCCATCGAGCCGAACCCGGAATGGCGCGCTGTCCTCGAACCATCGGCCCGGTGTAACACCATCGCTGCGGGCGGCGTTGAGGGCCGCGAACACCTCGTCGCGGGTCAGCGGTGCGGGCACCGTGCGTGGCGTCATCCGCGCGGCAACCGTCAAATCGGCGGCGGGGCGGTTGAGCAGCGGCATGTCGCGGCCCAGTGGATCGAAGGTCAAAAACCCTGGCTCTGCCATAGTGAGGCGTGGTATCGCACCCCCTGAATAGCCCACCACAGGATTTTTCACCGGCCAGATCGTTGCTGCTGCGTGGCGCCAGACGAAAAGCCCGAAGTTCGGAATATTATAGCGACCGGCCCAACCGCTGATCTGGCCCGCAGCGGCCGAATGCGCCATGGTTGAAAACGGCGACCGGCTGGCACGGCAGCGTGCAGTGTTGCGCAGATCGGCAAAGGCGGGCGCGTGTGGCCGCACGTGGTTCATATGTTGCGAGGTGGCCAGGCGCTGGAAAAACTCTACCGCCACCACCGGCCAGCCCGACACCTCGCGCGCCACTTGCTCCACTGCCGCCGCCGTGCCCTTGGCCTGGCGATTACGCAACACATTGGCAATATACCCGCGCAACAGCCCCGCCTGATCGGTGCCGATTTCCTGCATCGGGCTTGCCCCGATCAGCGCGCCGATATAGGGCAGAACCCAGGGCTCACAGGTCTCTACAAACCAGTTGTCATAAAGCTGGTCGATGTCGCGTTCCAGGATGCCCAGCTCCTGCGCCATGATCTCCATCAGCGCCTCAAGCGGATGACCTGACTCAGCGTCGCGGGTTCTGAAATGGCTGGGCAGCCGTTCGAACAGATTGCCGGGAGAGCGGTTATACATCGACGGCCTCCATGATCACCAGAGTAATGGCCGAAGGCAGAACGGTCAGCAGCTGTGCCGGGGCAAAATCTGCCCCCTGACTGCGTTGCCCGGGGCCTGTGGCGGGGAACGACGGCAGCACCGAGGACAACTGCACTGCCACAGTGCCCGTGGTGGAGCCGTCAAGCAGCACCTCCAGTGCGTCCAGATCGACAGAGACTACGCCCGTGGCCTGATGCAGCGCCCCGATGATCTCCGCCGCACTGACCGATTGTGCAAGTTGGCGGGCGGTGTAGCCGAACAGCGCCTCAATCTGCTGACGCGCCCAAAGTGAGACATCTTCAGCGCGATAGGCCGTATCGGGGGTAATCCTGGCGGTAAGCGCAAAGAAGCGCCGACTATAGGGCTGCAAGATCAGCGGGCGCGAGGGGTCCCGTGCCTTGTTCATTGCATCGGCAAGGTTAGTGATCAGGGGATCGCTCGCGGTCAGTTCGGCATCCGCTTCGGGTGCCACCGACACGTGGATCACTTTGTTCTGTCCAGACCACAGCTCGCGCGCCTGCGCCTTGCCAACACCGGCAAAACTGCGCGCGAAATCGGCGTAATCAGTGAGCGAGACGATGCGGCCCAGAGTTTTAACCGTGCCTGGTGCGGTCTCGCGTGCGCTCTTAAGGGTTTCAGGGTCAGAGGCGCCAGTGGCGGGCGAAGGGTTAACCACCGCGCGCACGCCCAGGGGGTGGGTTTTGAGCTGGCTGATCGCCTCTGCCGGCACTTCGCCACTCAGGCCGACGCCGCTGCGATATTCCGCCTTGACGTTCAACGCCCCCGTGGGCAAGCGCCGTCCGGTCAGCCCATCGCCAAAGCGCACATGGGCCTTGCCATCGTCGGACAGGCGCACCTCGTAAACGGCATCCTCTGGGCCGGCCTGACCGAGCGCCGCAACTTCGTCCCAAAGCGCACCATCGACGCGGATTTTCAGGATCGAGGCGCGGCCTGTCTCATTGGCGGCAGAGACGTACGTCAGCGGCGGCCGTTTCAGCGAGAAGCTCTGGAAGGTCAGCCGTGCATCGCCATTTCCAAGATCTTCTGTCGCCGCTTCACCATGAGTCGCAAGCGCCACATTGGCGTTGATCCGCACCGTCGTACGCGCGTACGGATGGGCGGTTTGGCGGCTTAACAGCAGCCGGGTAATGCCGTCGATATGTTGCACCTCATCGATGATGTGGGTCTCACGGCCGAGAATGCCTTCGGCATCTTTGCGGGCGCCGGATAACGCCACCGGCCGCCCGCGTTCGAGATCAAGGTACAGCTGGTCCAGATCCACCGAGGTTGAGTTTTGCGGCAGTTCGGCGGAAAGGGGCACGCCTGCGAGAGGCAGATGGGTGCTGACGGCATGGAGTTGCGCGCTGCGGAACAGAAAGGAGTTGTAGCTAGTGGTGCTGCCCTCGGCGTCAAGACCCAGCACGCCACCATCGGCGGTGCGGAACCCGACACCGGTGGATTTGCCAGTGATCGCGAAATCGGCGCGCGATTCTATGGCCACGTGAGTTACTCGCAGGCCCAGCGTACCGCCGCTGGCGTTTTCTATGATTGCCCAGCCATTTGGCTGTAATTCTTTGATCTCGCGGTCGAGGTAGACATGGGCATTACTGGCGTCGATGTATTTTTCGCCAAGCCCGTCCATCCAGATCGTGTTGGGTGCGCCCGTAGCGTCGCCGTCCCAATCATGGGCGTAGGGCCCCTTGTCATGTTCTCCCTTGGTATCGGTGCCGTAATTCACCGTGGCGTAAAGCGGTGCGATATTGCCAAAAAATCCGCTGCCGTCGCGCATGGCATGCAGGCCAAGACCGGGCGCGTCGGCGGCGTCAGTTTCCGGTGGCGTGCGGACCAGCAGGCGCACCAGGGTCATTATTTTGGCGCGCTGCCAGGATTGCGACTGGACCAACGCTGAAAGCCCATCGCCTGACCAGGTTTTGCCGCGCACATGGGTCTCGATGGCTTGGGTGCCCAGCTCGATGCGCGTCGCGGGCATGGTGCCGATCCGCAGTTTCGCCAACCGGAACGGCGGTGCGCGGCGCACTTTTTCGGGCGCACTACCGCTGCGCGTCAGCACGGCCCTGGTCACTCCAAACCCGCGGTCTTCGGTCACTGACACGACGCGCAACGGCATGGCTGTCACCCGCGCGTCGTCTTCAGTCGCCTGAGCCACCGCCAGCATGCGTGTGCCTTTGCGAAGGTTAAGCCCAAGGCCGGTCAGACAGACCTCATTTACCGGGAGCGCATAGAGCAGCGGGTCGATTTCAGCGTTGGTCTGGTGATCCTCAATCCGTTTGGCCAGCGCGGCGGGCAAGTCAAGCCGCCGGGTCATCGGGTGATAGTGTTCCAGCTCTGCCTCGGCGGCGATGATCACCGTATCATCGTCCAGCGCGGCGCCGTCAAACGAATTGTCCAGATCGAAAAGATACAGCGTGCCATTTTTGGCATCCGCATCATTTGAAAGATTGTTGTAGAGCACCAGGTTCTGGGGCCGCTCGGTGCGGGCGTGAATTTCGTTCCACTCTGCTCTGGCGGTAATTTCCTCAACGGTTTCGAATATCTGCGGGAGCTTGCCTTTCTCGGTGGGTATCGACATTGCCTGCACGCCGGGGCCAACCTGTACCACCCGGTACGGGTCATCGGCGCCTTCAACCGAAAACGCCAGATGCACGCTTGATGCCACTCCGGGGGCCAGTTCGTAGCCGATCATCCGCGCCAGTTCGAGCACCGAACGGCGTTGGGTAGCGGTGTCTAAAAAGCCTTCCTGGGCGATGCGTTCCGAGTAGAACGAAACGACATCGCAGGCCATGGCCCAGGCGTCCAGCAGGCTGATTGTCGGGTCTTGCAGATCGCGGGTGCGCAGCGTTTCGAGCGGTGGCGGCTGGCGCGGGATGTTGGTTGCGGGATCCGTCACTTTGTGGCGCGGCAACAGGTGCAACATGCGGCCCAGCGCCTCTGGCTGGGTGGTTATACGGTAGTTCAGTTGTGCCAGCCCGGCGCGGTTGTCGGGGCGGTGCGGGCCGAGGTCGGTGTCGCCGCACGGCGCGTTATTGTCATCGGTGGCCATGGTTAACGTCCTCCTTCCACAATAAATCGCACGCGGCCGTTTTCCGGACGGCTGGGATCATTGTCCAGGCGGGCAATTTCGGCGCTGGAGATGGGTAGAATCGCGCGCGCAGCGTAATCCACCTCAGGCTGGTCCATGCGTGCAAAGCGGCCGACCGGCTCGTTGTTCTCATTGGCGGTGCCGATCCACGCTACGCCGTCTGTCTGCATTGCCCTGGCAATCAGCGGTGACAGCGCGACATCGGCGCCGAACTCCAATACATCGGGGTGGAACAGTCCGCGCTTGCCGTCGGCCAGCTCGCGGTCTGAGAACAACTCCAGCAAAGCCCGGTTGATGTCTGAGGGATAGACACCGGGTGCCGCACAAACGTATAACACGATGTCGAGCGGCACAAACACCGGCGAGACGAATTCCAGATCGTGCCCCGCCAGCCGGTGGTCCTCTATAAAGGCGCGCAACTCGTTCTCAATGGCGGCATCTACGTCGCCGCCGCCCACCAGATCCAGCGCCAGGGTCACGGTGTACCAGCTTCCGGTCCAGCGCCGGCGGCCGTATGCACGTGCAACGCCAGGATGGCGCGCTGCAACGTCGGCATAATCGGCCACGGTGACCGCCCGGCGCGACACCCGGAAGGCCTGCGGTGCTGCAATATGCACCGCCTTGCGCTGTTCGGGTTCGGCCCCGCCCGTCGCCGCAACCGGGTTGTGCAACGCTGCGATGCCGCTGCCATCTCCGGTCACCACATGGGAGATCGCGCCACCGCCGACATTGCCGCGCATACCGCCGCCGTGGCGGATGCGCGCGGAAAACGCGTTAATGTCTGCGCTGGCCGCGCGCCCCAGAACGCCGTCGCCAAAACGCACATAGGCTGCCCCCGGCGCGGTGCCCGGTTCTACCACCACATGCGGCGCAAAGCGTTCCGAGCCTAAAAGGTCTGGCACGGTGGTCCAGGTTTCGCCATCGCCCAGTAGCGCCACCTGCGCCAATGGATCTGCGGTCGGCCACAGCGCGGCGGTGGCCGAGGTGGCGCGCGCGCTTTTCGGGTTGAACGGCGCCGCGCGCGCCACCCGATCTGCCGCCAGCCGGAAGCGCAGCACCTGCCCGGGCCCGTCATCGGGTAACAGGCCTTTATTGGAGGGTGGAGTTCCCAGCAAGATTTCGTCTTCGGGTGCAGGGCTTGCGTGGTCCACAGTGCGGCCCTCGTCCGCCAGTAACACATTGCCGCGTACCACCGACATTGGCGCGCCATTTTTGGAGCCGATAGGCAGAGCAAAACGCAGAGCGTCTTCGGCGAACCAGTGAACCTCTGTCAGGTCCAGACCCAGCACCGGGTCGCGGGCGAGTTTTGGGTTTTCAGACAGACGCACCACGGCACGGTGGGTTGGATCAGGCGGGTCTTTGGGCGTGCCGCCAAACGGAATACGCTCTTCGAAAATCAGCAGGTCGCCGGCAGACAGATCGAGATCGCCGGGCGCGCTCGTCAAAAACGCCGAGGTTGCACCTTTGGTCAGGCAGCGACCCTCATCGCCCCAATCGTGAAGACTTACCTCGTTGCGCTCCACACGCAGATTTTTCAGTGGTTCCAGTACCTCGAACACCACCGAGCCGCGTCGGATCATGTCTTCGACGATTTCGCTCTCAGGCAGCACAACAGCGGGCTGTTCTGCCCGTTGTGCCTCTGGCCGGGTCAGCAGGCGCGTGCCGCGCGGGATCAACTCTGGCGCGCCGTTACGATCAAACCCGGCTGTTACCGCTACAGCGGTGCGGGCGTTGCTGCCTTCGCCGGGGCGGTAGCCCAGAAGTCGCGCATGGCGCACCAACGACTGCCGAAAGCGGGCACGTTCAAAAAAGGCTTCCGTGCCGATGGCGTCCTGAAACCAGCTCGCCTTGTCAGCGGCATCGGCCAGTACTTCGACCAGAGTCACCCCCAAATCCGCCGGATTGCGCTCGGTCCATCCCGCCATGGTGGCCGACATCCGGTCCAGCATCAGCGTCCGAAAGCCGGAGAAATCGCGGGTCAGGTAATCGGTAGGCGGTCCCACGCGCCGCGCGGTTGCAGGCGGCGCGTCACTCGCACAATCGAAATCCGAGGGGCATTCCACCTTGAAACTGAAGGTAACGCTGGACAGTTGTCGATCCATATTGGCGGGCGCTGCAGCACTGACCAGACCGTGCCGCAGCGACAGCACATACGGCGAAAAATCCCCGGCCTGATCAAGCGTCAGCCTTTGGGTTAACCCATCGGGTTGCAGCGCCAACGACACCACTTTGATGCCCTTGATTCGCGCACCGCCGGTTACCGAAAAGTTGTCATTGGTCAGTGCTGCCACGCCATCGGGCTTCAAAAAGGTCACATCGAGCAGCTTCTGCGCCATGCCTGCCGGTGCTCCGTTGTCTAACACCTCAACGAAATCAATGCCGTTAATTTCCAGCCCGCCGCCCATGTCGGCGTTGCTGCCCAGCACTCTCTGGCGGCGCAATGTGGTGCCACAAAAGCATTTGCTGTGCGTCATATCGCGCCCTCCACCACGGCGCGGCGTTCCTCGCCATCGCCCAGCAGGCTGTATATCACCGTGACCCGCAACTGGCTGTCTACCGCCTCGGCGCGCACGGCGCGCACTTCGATGACTTCGACCAGCCACTGCTGAAGTGCGGCCTGAACCATGTGCTGGACCGCCGCAGCAATCTCGGGTGCGTTTTCAGAAAACAGCATTTCGTGCAGGCCAGCACCGAATTCCGGGCGGTTCAGGCGTTCACCCCGGCGAGTGAATAGCACCTGTTCGATCATGTCGCGAATCTGGCGCTCACGATTGACCTCTGCCGTCGTTCCCGCAGGCGAGATCCGATAGGGAAAAGCGAACCAGGTCATTTTGCCAATACCTTGGTTTGCGGTGACGACCACACCACGGGGCCATTGGGGATTTGTCCGGATTTGCACAGATCGCCGGGATTGAGCAGCAAAACTGGCGTGCCACCCGATAGAACCTTGGTCGCGGCCTTGGTGAATTCCGCGATAACGCAGGGTTGCGGTTTGGGTTCCGGCGTGGTGAAGGGGCAGCCGGCAATGGAGCCCTTATCGCCCATCAGCGCTGCTGGCGTGCCGTCGATCAGAAGTTTCGTGCCGCTGGCCGCAATGGTGACCGGGATGGAATGCGGACAGCTGGCGACGGTGCCCTGGGTGACAATGGGTGTGGTCATGGCAGCACCTTCAGGTTGCCGTTGTTGACGCTGACGCCATCGGCGCCAAGCTTTACGGTGGCGCCCGAAAAACTCAGCTCCATGGCATCCGCCCCGGCTTTCAGCACCGCCTCGCCGGTCGCTGTGGTAACGGTAAGGGTAAGTTCCCCTAAACCCGGTGCGTCCAGCACTTCCAGCTTGAAATTATCCCCCGCCCAGATTCGGGTAGTTGCCTGAGTGGGCCCGATGGCGGCGGGGGTGTCGCCCGTGTCCCAGAATCCACCCGACCAGATCGGGTAATCCGGATCACCGCGCTCGAACTCCACCCAGACATTAGCGCCCACCGGCGGGATAACGAAAATTCCCACTCCCGGCCCGGCGCCCGGCAGGCAGGGCAGGGCCCAGGCCAGCGTGCCATCGCCCATCACATCCGCCACACTGACCTGCACCCGGCCCAGCCCCAATGGATCAAGATTGAGCTCGACCTTGCCGCGGTACTTGCCAAAGAAGGTCTGATCTTCACAGCTCATATCGGCGATACCTCTGGGGCGACGACAGGCAGAATCGGATAAAGCCCGTCGCGTTGAAGCGTGAATGTCTGGTTGTAGCTTCCAGGCTTGAGGCTGTGGCGCACTTCAGCCACGGTATATGAACCATTATAGATCATCCCCAGGCCACGGATATCAACAGCATAATAGGGCTTAAGCACCGCATTGTAGCGGGTGTTGTCTATGGTTCCGGACACCTCGATTACCTTCTCGGCAGGCTTGTTCACCGCGGCCAGAAGTCGTGCGAGAACCTCGACGGCGCTCTCGCCCGAGGTCTCCAATTCTTTGGTTTTCGTGTTGCCCATCTGGGTCAGCGCCTCTGAAAGCGCCGATTGCGGGGTGCCGGTGGCCAAGGGAATTTCCAGCGCCACGATCTGTCCGGTGGCGCGGTCTTGCACCTTAGCGCGCGCCGCAGTGAGCGCTTCGCCATTGTGGGTTACGGTGACGTCATAGGCGTCTGACGCCGGGCCAATATTGACGGAGATCGGCTTTTGCGGGGTGCCGGGGCGTGGCACCGGGCCAAAGTAAAGCTGGCTGAACCCCGGCATCGGCCCGGGATCGAGAAATAGACTGTAGCCGTGGCGCCTGGCCAGTTTCTTCATATAAGCCAGATCGCTGCAGGTCTGTTGCGGCGTTCCCTCGACCGGGGTTTTCGGGGTTTGCACCGGCGTTGACAAGACAACCGGAAACACGCCGTAGGTGGCGTACTGCGCGACCAACTTATAGATGATCAGGTCTGCGGTCAGGGCAGGGTGCTGCACCCGCTTTTGCTCGCGATCCATCAGGTACGTAAGATCGCGGCCCAGCATAAGATACTTGCCCTCATTGGCGCCCTCGCCGGGGATGTACTGGGTTTTGGTTATCACTCCGTCAAAGATCGGCGTGGGCTGGATTCCGTTCCAGACGATAACCACCACACGAGCACCGCGCTGATACCGTGGGTCGTCCACAAATGGCGGCCCCAGGGCGCCGAGCGGGCCTTCGCGCCCGGCCAGCAGAGTGATCTTGAAGCCTGAATCCTTCTCCATCGACTGGCGTACTTCAATCTCTTCAATCGCCTCTATTGCCCCTGGTGGCGCAGGCAGCACAACGGCCTCTTTACCCAGAAGCAGCGTGACGCGAATGCCAAGAATATTGCCGAAGAGGCTCAAGGGATTCCGCCCCCTGTCGCGTCCGGCATGGGTATGGCGCGCGGAGTTCCGGGCACCTCGGTCAGTTGGTCCGGATGCGCCGCAGTATTGGCATTGGCTATCATCCACCAGGCCGTGGCCTGGCCGTAGGTTTGGGCCGCGATAATATCGGCGCGGTCGCTGTCAGCGACGCGGTGCTGGCGCGCAACGGTGTAATTTTCAGGATGGGGCAGAATCGGTGGCACAATATGGCGTACTTTGGTGCCGTCGGCCCTGGTGAGCTCGGCCTCTTTGGCATTGGCGTATCGGCTGGTCGAGTCGATCATTCCGCGCTCCTTCAGATATCCAGATTGGCCGCCATATCGGCGATGTTGTTAACACTGGCGACAGTGGCAAGGGTTTCCTTGACCACCTGATGGGTCAGGAAGGCCCAGTAGCCGGGATTGGCCATCGACAGATCGGTGTAGGTCAGCACTTTCATTGACAGCGAAACGTCGGCGCGAATCGGGTTGAGCGCCGGATCATGGGCGGTCTCGGTGATTGACAGGCTCTCGATCTTGACCGGTACCACCCGCTTCCAGCCATAGATAAACAGCGTCAGCGGTGCTGCTGGCGGCACCACCTCCATGGTGCCCGCCAGCAGCAGAGCCTGATTGATCGCCACGGCGATGGACTTGGGGTAAATCATCATCTCAAGCGCAGCGAGATAGCCCGAGATGCCGCCACCCAGAGGGCCGTTTTTGCCCTCTTCCATCTGGTCGATCAAATCCATCTTGAGATTGGCGCTGATTGTCTCGGCGGGTGGTCCGGCCAACCGCAAAGGCTCAGCCTTGCCGCCGCCCGCCTGGCTATAATTGGGCGTGATCGACCGGGTGATCTGGTCCGGGTTGTACTGGAAGATTGTTACAGACGAGAGGGGGTTGAAGAGATCTAGCCCGACGATGGCGCCTTTTTGCAGCTTTGGGGATATGGAGAAACCTGTCATTGTTTGCCCCTGTATTCATAGTTGCGTGTTGCGCTCGGACCGGCGGCAAGGTTGATCTGACTGTCGGTCTGTTGGGTGGTAATGCCGTAGTGAGTCTCCCCCTTGGGAGCCTTGATGTAGAACTTGACCTTGGCGGGTAAGCTCGCGGCATCGTAGCTGACAAACACAATCGGTACATTGCGTGCGATGTAGGAAATTGTTCTGCCATCCTCCCAGGTCGTTGCCATGCTAAGCCTCGCCGACAGCTCGTGTTCTGCGGTCAGTTTGGCCGGGTCTTCGCTGAAGTAGATATGGCCATTCGATAAGCCTTCGGCCGGATTGGGAATGTCGTTCTTTGTCTGGTGGGAGGACTCGGGCCCATCACCCGCCGTGTTGCTATCAGCGCCAGTGTTGCCGTCTCCGTCATTGCCGCCGTCGTTTTTCTTATTTTTCTCTCCGCCTGCCTCATAAGCTTCAGCGGCTTGTTTGACCCGGGCCACAGCCCCCGGAATCGCCGAACTGTCGCCTGCGGCCGCCTTTGCGACAATGCTCTCCATATCCGCAAGGTTTCGGCTGTTGGCCCAATCCAGCATCTTGTTCATCTTGTCCCAATCGACCTTGGCACTGCTTTGGGCGCTCGTCACGCCTAGCATTTTCTTCAGCGCCATCTGCTTCGCGAAGGGCAGTTTTTCCCATCGCTGCCAGAAGTCGAGCGCCTCCTGGCTGGGCTTTGGCTCGTTGCTCATACCGCCGCTGCCACCGCCTTCCTCACAGATTGACGAGGGTTGGGGCATGCCTACCTTTGGCGTATCGGTTTTGCACGAATGTTTCAGAAAACTGCCCACCGGCTCGGGGAAGAGGCTACTGCCCGCATCAATGATCCCGTTGCTAAGCGTAAGTGAGGTGGATTGCATGAAGGATCGTATCTGCTGGACCTTGAGAATCTTCGGAGCGACCTTTTTCATGAACCAGCAGGTGTCGATTAACTGGGCTGCCGCCCATTCGATCGCACTAGTCGCCAGCCCCCAGAGGCAGCCGAGCAACGGTGGCGAGGCACAGGCCAGCGCCTGAATGCCCCAGCGTACAGCTTTGTAAGCGGTCAGGATCGGACCAGCAATATCGGTGATTGTCTCTATAAAGGACCGCACTTTATCGACCTGCTCGCCGTAAGGGCCAAACAGAGTGTCGGCCAGCGTCTCCACATCGCCACCTATAAAGGCGTTGACCTTGGCCTCGAGATCGCCTTTTACGCCATCAATCCGAGCCTGAATATTCTCTACTTCGTCATCAATCGAGAAATAGGTCTCGAACATCTTCGACATGCAGCCCTTCAACTGTTCAGTAAGCTGAATCATCGTTGAGGCTACAATTTGACGTCCGATCAGTAGCAGAACTTTGAACGAAGCCTTCATCAGCGCGCCCAGAATGCCGCCGCCACTTATCGACTTCTTGGGCCTGGAGCGGCTTTCGAACCTGGATTTTATCTTTTCGTAAAGTGCACTGGCGCGGGCGAAAACTCCGCCAAACATACGTCTTAGGTTGGCCATCGTGGGCGCGAAGGGCTGGGCCAGAATGTGCATCTTGCGCAACTGTCGGGTCCGTTTATAGGTTTTGCCACCGGGTCTGAGTTTTTGGCTGAGATTCTGGCGATCTCCGCTGTCCAGATCCTTGTTGATTTCGATCAGATACCAGTCGGTCAGCGCTGCAGGCCCCTTGGCACCGTCCTGATTTCTGGCAAAGTTGCCATAGGCGGTCGCGACTCTCTTGCGGTTGGGCAACCATTTATTCGCGTCAAAATGGTTCGGGAACTTCTTCGCATTGCCGGACTTTCGGCGCATTACCCGGCTTTTAACCAACGCCGGGCCGTTCCGCCGCGCAGATATACGCTTGGGCAACACGATTTTGCGGTTCGTGCGAAGTGCGGTGAAGAGCTTGTCCGTCAGCACCGCCTGACTGGCAAGCTGAGGCGGCAGGCTGGTAGAGGTGGCCTTTACAACCGGCTCCCACCAATAGTAATAGATGCCATCGGTGTGTTTTTTTACCTTCAGTTCACCCATCACGGCCACCGGCGGCTCATGGATTATATTGCCAATGGCCCAGTCCGTATCATCCTTGAAGCCCGAAAACTGGTAGACATGCAATTTGTGCTTGCCGAAGGACGTGCCACTTACACTTGCCAGATTTGGCGGCTTGACTCCGATCCGGCTGAATTTGATATCCGGCCAGTCCGGATCGGATGTGCGAAGGCGTTTGTTCTGGTCCGCCAGGAAAGCGTTTGTGTACTTCTGGGTGCGTTTGATGCCGTTTTCATATGTATTGAGCTGAGTTTTGCCTTTTTTGACCTTGTCCGGTTTCAATTCACCCAGAGAGATGCTGACTGGTGCCTCATCCATCCCGAGAATAGTGGATTTGCCGCGCAATGTGGGCCGTGCCGATGCTTGATGATTATACGAGGACGAATGGAAGGGCTGGCTCGTGGTCGAAGTCATTTTGGCCGGCTCACCCGGCTGTCGGAAATTGATCCCGATGGTGCGATCGACGTTGTTTTTGTCCTTACCGATAT